>Ga0213829_1000198_pt1 | contig 73510 bp, 76 predicted proteins | sample MC6MC0896MG_FD_180665 | JGI IMG/M metagenome (GOLD analysis project Ga0213829, IMG submission 180665) | Enriched soil aggregate microbial communities from Iowa State University, Ames, United States - MC6-MC0896-MG | ecosystem: Environmental > Terrestrial > Soil > Unclassified | place: USA: Iowa... | reverse complement strand
AGCCACTTCCACGCCCGGCAACCGGAACTGGTTGACGGCGATCCGGGCGATCTGGTCTTCGCTGAGCTCGAACAGGATCGGCACGGGCTCGAACGGCCGCCGACCCTGCTTCATGCGCTTCTCGAAGAGGGCACGGTCGTCCGCTGTGAGCCCCAGCACCTCGACGATGGCGTCCAGCACCTCTGGCCATTTGCCGGCGCGTTCGCGGGTCATGGTCAGACTGAAGCTGGGCCGGTTGTCGGCGATGATCACCCCGTTGCGGTCGAAGATCAGCCCGCGGGTCGGCGGGATCGGCTGCACATGCACCCGGTTGTTCTCCGACAGCGTCGAGTGGTAGTCGTACTGGATGATCTGCAGGTAGTACAGCCGAGCAATCAGCACGCACACCAACAACATGATCGCCACAGCGCCGACCACGACGCGGTTGCGCACCAGACGGGCGTCTTTCTCGTGGTCTTTGAGGCGGATCGGCTGCGACATCGGGCGGGCTTACAGGCTCATTTGTGGTAGGGATGCCCGGACAACACGGTCCAGGCGCGGTAGATCTGTTCGCCGATCAGTATCCTTACCAACGGGTGCGGCAAGGTCAGCGGCGACAGCGACCAGCGCTGTTCGCTGCGCGCACACACCTCAGGCGCCAGGCCTTCCGGCCCACCCACCATCAAATTCACCGTCCGCGCATCCAGGCGCCAGCGATCCAGCTCGACCGCCAACTGCTCGGTGCTCCACGGTTTGCCGTGGACTTCGAGGGTGACGATGCGTTCGCCGGGCTGAACCTTGGCCAGCATGGCCTCCCCCTCCTGACGAATCAGGCGAGCCACGTCGGCGTTCTTGCCCCGGGTGTTCAGCGGGATTTCCACCAGCTCGAGCGGCAACTCAGCAGGGAGGCGCTTGGCATATTCATGCCAGCCTTCCTCGACCCACTTGGGCATGCGCGAGCCGACCGCGATCAATCGCAGACGCACGGCGCTTCCTTATTGCTTGTTGAGCTTGTCGAAGTACTCGTTGGCGCCGTTCTCGGAGCTGTGGTGTTTGCCATCGGCAGCACGGCTCTGCTCGGCACCCATCCACAGGCGCTCGAGGTCGTAGAACTGACGCGCAGCGGCGGTCATCATGTGCACGATGACGTCGTTCAGGTCGAGCAGCACCCAATCGCTTTCGCCTTTGCCTTCTTCGCCCAGCGGCATGACGCCCTTGGCTTTGACCAGCTCGCGAACCTTGTCCAGCATCGCGTTGATCTGGCGATTGGAGGTACCGGTAGCGATGATCATGTAGTCGGTCAGGCTGTGCTTGTCACGCACGTCGATCACCTGGATATCCAGGGCCTTGACCTCTCCCAGCGCTTCCTTGGCCACTTCGACCAGTTCTTCGGCAGTGATGTCGTTTTGCTTCTTCATAGTTACTCGTTCAACTCGTTTTGAATGAGGCGCCCCAACGGCGCCCTCAGTTGGACCCACGATATAGATCGTGCGCCTCTATGTAGGCCAGTACTGCATCCGGCACCAGAAACCGTACCGACTTGCCGCTGGCCAGCAGCTGTCGGATTTGCGTGGCCGACACCGCAAGCGGGGTCTGCCAGACGAACGAAATGTGACCCGCCGGGCCGGACATGGCAGTGGGATCGCTTTGCGAGCGCGCAGCCAGCAGGTTGCGCAGCTCGTCTGGTGGTTCGACATCCGCATCCGGGCGTTGCAGCACCAGGATGTGGCAATGTTGGAGCAATTCTTCCCAGCGGTGCCAGCCCGGCAGGCCGCAGAACGCGTCCCAGCCCAGGACCAGAAACAACTGGTCATCGCCGCCCAGCTCGGCCCGGATCGATTCCAGGCTGTCGATGGTATACGACGGTTTGTCACGGCCCAGCTCGCGCGCATCGACGCTCAGGCAGTCAACCCCGCTGACCGCGCTCTGCACCATCGCCAAGCGCGCCTGAGCGTCTACCTGTGGCGTGTCGCGGTGCGGCGGGCGGGCGTTGGGCAGCAGGCGCAGCTCGTCCAGGCCCATCAGCTCGGTCACTTCCAGCGCACTGCGCAGGTGGCCGATATGAACCGGGTCGAAGGTACCGCCGAAAATGCCGACGCGCCGCACTGCAGGGGCCTGATTCAACTCAGCTCGGCTCCTGGCCGCGCAGCTGGCCATCGCCAATCACTACGTATTTTTCGCAGGTCAGGCCTTCGAGGCCGACCGGACCACGCGCATGCAGCTTGTCGGTGGAAATACCGATCTCGGCACCCAGGCCATACTCGAAGCCGTCGGCAAAGCAGGTCGGGGTGTTGAGCATGACCGACGCCGAGTCGACCTCGGCGATGAAGCGCCGGGCCTGACCCTGGTGTTCGGTAATGATCGAGTCGGTGTGGTGCGAGCCGTAGTGATTGATGTGCTCGATGGCCTGCTCGAGGCCGTCGACCACGCGAATCGACAGGATCGCGTCGAGGTATTCGGTGTGCCAGTCGTCTTCGCTGGCAGGTGCTGCCTGGATGATCGCCCGGGCGCGCTCGCAGCCGCGCAGCTCGACGCCGTGTTCCTGGAAGCGCCGGGCCATTTCCGGCAGGAAGTCTGCAGCAATGGCCTGGTCGACCAGCAAGGTCTCCATGGCGCCGCAGATACCGTAGCGGTAAGTCTTGGCGTTGAAAGCAACGCGCCAGCCCTTGTCGAGGTCGGCGTGCGCGTCGATGTACACATGGCAGATGCCATCGAGGTGCTTGATCACCGGTACGCGGGCATCGCGGCTGATCCGCTCGATCAGGCCACGGCCGCCACGCGGGACGATCACGTCGACGAACTCGGGCATGCTGATCAGTGCACCGACCGCCTCACGGTCGGTAGTTTCCACAACCTGCACCACTGCCGCTGGCAAACCTGCGGCAGCCAGGCCGCGCTGGATGCAGGTGGCAATCGCGCGATTGGAATGAATCGCCTCGGAGCCGCCACGCAGAATGGTCGCGTTACCCGACTTCAGGCACAGGCTGGCAGCATCGATGGTCACGTTCGGCCGCGACTCGTAGATGATCCCGATCACGCCCAGCGGCACGCGCATCTTGCCGACCTGAATGCCCGACGGGCGGTAGCTCATGTCACGTACGGCGCCGACTGGATCGGGCAGGCTGGCCACCTGGCGCAGGCCGGTGATCATGCCGTCGATACGCGCAGGAGTCAGCGCCAAACGATCGAGCAGCGCCGCTTCCAGACCATTGCTGCGGCCATTGGCGAGGTCCTGCTCATTGGCGGCAGTGAGCTCGGCGCGGGCGGCGTCCAGCGCATCGGCAGCAGCCTGCAAGGCACGGTTCTTCTGTGCGGTGCTGGCGCGGGCGATCACGCGCGAGGCCTGGCGGGCAGCGCGACCCAGGCGGGTCATGTAGTCAAGAACGGACTCAGTCATGGGCTCGGTGTCTTGGCGAAAGGGGAAATCGGCTGATTATAACTGGCGGGCACCAGTACGCCCAGCGGCGGGTGGCGGATGGTAGAAGATGACGCGGTTAATGGACAGGAAAGATGTAACCTGGCTTGACCAAAATGCTACGTGCGAGGTCTGAAGACCCCGTGGTTGCTGGCCGCCAGTGGTTTGCGCCGGCAGGCAGCCATCTGCAGCAGCGTTCAGCCTCGATTAAGCGATTAATTGCTATGATCGCGCCATTCAATCATGAACAGCCAGCATGCCAGACCCAGCACCCTGCCCGGCCCGCGCCCTGCCAGACAGCTTTTTCGACCGTGATGCCCAGACCCTGGCCAAGGCGCTGCTGGGCAAAGTCATTCGCCACCGTCAGGGCGACCTGTGGCTGGCTGCGCGGATCATCGAAACCGAAGCCTATTACCTGACCGACAAGGGCAGCCACGCCTCGCTGGGCTATACCGAAAAGCGCAAGGCGCTGTTTCTCGACGGCGGGCACATCTATATGTACTACGCCCGCGGCGGCGATTCGCTGAACTTCAGTGCCCATGGCCCGGGCAATGCGGTGCTGATCAAGTCAGCCTACCCGTTCACCGACGCGCTCTCGGACGCCAACAGCCTGGCCCGGATGCAACTGAACAACCCCGATGCCAGCGGCCAGTTGCGCCCACCCGAGCGCCTTTGCGCCGGGCAGACCCTGCTCTGCCGCGCGCTGGGCCTGAAGGTGCCGCACTGGGACGGCCAGCGCTTCGATCCGCAGGCGCTGTATGTCGAGGATTGTGCGCTGGCAGTGCCGCAGATCATCCAGTGCGCTCGCCTGGGCATTCCCCATGGCCGCGACGAGCACCTGCCGTACCGCTTCGTCGATGCTCAATTCGCCCGTTTCTGCACACGGAACCCGCTGCGTCGGGGCCAAGTCGAAGGCCGGGACTACTCAACTCTCGTACAAGGAAGCTGACCATGGGCCAATGGCTCGACAGCCTGACCGGCTGGCTCAGCGCCAATCCACAATGGCTTGGCGTGGCAATCTTCGTGGTGGCCTGTGTCGAATGCCTGGCGATTGCCGGGATCATCGTGCCGGGCACGGTATTGCTGTTTGCCGTTGCGGTGCTGGCCGGCAGTGGCGCATTCACCCTGGGCGAAACACTGCTGCTGGGCTTTGCCGGCGGCTTGCTCGGGGATGCGATGTCCTATGCCATCGGCAAGTATTTCCACCAGAACATCCGGCGCTTGCCGCTGATCCGCCATCACCCGGAGTGGATCGGCCGCGCCGAGACCTACTTCCAGCGCTATGGCATCGCCAGCCTGCTGGTGGGGCGCTTTATCGGGCCGTTGCGGCCGATGCTGCCGATGGTCGCCGGCATGTTCGACATGCCGTTGCCGCGCTTCATTGCGGTGAGCCTGGTGGCCGGCGCCGGCTGGTCGGTGGCTTATCTGCTGCCTGGCTGGGCGACCGGCGCGGCGATGCGCCTGCCGCTGCCGGAAGGCTTCTGGCTGGATGCAGGGATCATCGCCGGCACCTTGGCCGTGTTGATCGGCCTGAGCCTGAGCAGCAGCATTCGCGACCAGCGCCAAGGGACCCGGCTGATCGCCGGGATGAGTTTTCTGGCGTTGGCCGGGGTGTTTCTCGGCTGGCCGTTCCTGCATGAGTTCGATCAGGGCGTGATGACTCTGGTGCAGGAGCACCGCAGCCAGGCGTTCGACGGCATCGTGGTGATCGTCACCCGCTTGGGCGACTTCCGCACTCAACTGTTCCTCGGCGGCTTGCTGACCGGCCTGCTGTTGCTGGCCCGGCAATGGCGCCATGCGGTCTTCGCCGGCAGCGCCCTGATGGGCACCGCGATTGCCAATGGCACGCTGAAATGGCTGTTTGCCCGAGCCCGACCAGAAGTGCTCAGCGACCCGCTGACCACTTACAGCATGCCCAGCGGGCACAGTTCGGCCTCGTTTGCGTTCTTCCTGGTGATGGCGGTACTGGCCGGCCGCGGGCAACCGCCGCGGATGCGCCTGACCTGGATCATGCTCGGCTGCATCCCGGCGCTGTCCATCGCCCTGTCGCGGGTCTACCTGGGCGCGCACTGGCCGACCGATATCCTTGCCGGGGCCCTGCTGGCCTGCTGTATCTGCGCCCTCAGCCTGACCCTGGTGCAGTGGCGCCAGCCTTTGACGGCGCTACCGCTGCGGGTGTGGTGGCTGATCCTCCCGGCGTGCGTGGCATTGCTGGCGTTTTTTGCCCTGTACGCCCTGCCCCACGCACTACTGCGCTATCAGTACTGAGTGTGAAGGAGCGCCTGGCCAGGCGCTCCTGATCAGGCAAACAGCTCGCCTTGCATGCGCTCGAGCAGCGATTGAATCGCGGCCAGGCGCTGCTGCGGCGAGTCCATCGCCAGCAGCTCGAGCTTGTCTTCTTCGATAAACGGCAGCAGGTAGGCCAACTGGTTGGCCAACGCCTGGCGCCCCTCGGCGCGCGGCATATCCAGCGCCGCGACCATTGGATGCTCACCCAGGGCCAGCAGCAGCGCCACCAGGTCATCATCTTCCTCGCTCAAGGCGCTGTCGGCGCTGTCGGCCAGCCAGTTCACCTCGGCCAGCAGCAGTTGGTCTTTCTGCACGTTGGTCTGGCCGACCTCGAAGCGGCGCACGCCCTCGACGCGAATGCCCAGCAGGCCGTTGTCCTGCTGTTCGAAGTCGCGGATCAGCGCTTCGCAGCCAATCGGCGCAACGCCCATTGGCGCCTTGCCGACCTGCTCGCCCTCGAGGATGCACACCACGCCAAAGCCAGCGCCCTGCTTCATGCAGCGGCCGATCATGTCCAGGTAACGCGCCTCGAAGATCTGCAGATCGAGCATGCACCCGGGAAACAGCACGGTGTTGAGCGGAAACAGCGGTAGCGTCATGTTCAATCCTCAAGCCACCAGGCTAACCGCCAACGGCAGGAATACCGCCGTGGCCACACCCATCAAACTCATCGCCAGCGCCGCAAAGGCGCCGCATTCGTCACTTTCCTGCAGGGCCACCGAGGTGCCTACCGCATGTGCGGTAATCCCCAGCGACATCCCCCGCGCCTCGGCGCTGTGCACACCACAACGGCTGAGCAGCGCCGGGCCGAAAATCGCCCCGATCACCCCGGTGATCAACACGAACACCGCCGCCAGCGCGGCCACGCCGCCGATCTGCTCGGCAACCAGCATGGCAATCGGCGAGGTCACCGACTTGGGCGCCATGGTCATCAGGATCATGTGCTCGGCACCGAACCACCAACCCAGCAGCACACAGGCACCAGTGGCGAACACCCCTCCGATTACCAGCGTAGTAAAGGTCGGCCAGAACAACTGGCGAATCCGCCGCAGGTTCAGATACAGCGGCACCGCCAGCGCGACCGTGGCCGGGCCAAGCAGGATATTCATGATCTCGGTGCTCTTGCGGTACTCGCTGTAATCGATGCCGCACAGCAGCAGGATAGTGATCACCACCACCATCGAGACCAGCACCGGCTGCAAAAAGATCCAACGGGTCTTCTCGAAGGCCGCCAGCACCAACTGGTAAGCACCCAAGGTGATGCCGATGCCAAACAGCGGATGGTGCACTACGGCATCCAGTGCGCCTTGCCAATCGAGGATCATGGGTGCTCCTCCGGCTTGCTCTGGCGCTGGATCAGCTTCTGCATCAATACGCCGACGAATACCAGGGTCAGCAGGCAAGACAGCACCAACGCGCCGACGATGGCCCAGAAGTCAGCAGCAATGTCTTTGGCATAGACCATCACCCCAACGGCAGGCGGCACCAGCAGCAACGGCAGGTAACGCAACAGGCTGGAGGCCGCTTCGTTCAACGGTTTGCCGACTTCGCCGCGGGCGATGAGAAATACCAGCAGCAGCAACAGGCCGATGATCGGCCCAGGCAGAATCGGCACCAGCAGGTGATTGAGTGCCGTACCCAGCAACTGAAACAACACCAGCCAGGTCAATCCACGCAACAGCATAAGCTTCTCCTTGGGGCATGGCGGCCATTATAAACACGCGTGGCCGGGCGCGTGGCCAGCACATGGTTGCTTGACCGCGCGCTGCCAACATGATGATCTTGCACGCGCGTACCACTTGAGCAGACACGACAACCTGGAGAGTCACGATGCCCTATGTACCTGTTGCAGCGCTTTCGCAGTATGTTGGTAAGGAACTGGGACGTTCCGCCTGGCTGACCATCGATCAGCAACGTATCAACCTGTTCGCCGAAGCCACTGGCGATTTCCAGTTCATCCACGTCGACCCGGAACAAGCCAGCAAGACTCCGTTCGGCTGCACCATCGCCCATGGCTTTCTGACCCTGTCGCTGATCCCCAAGCTGATGGAAGACATCCTCGTGCTGCCCGAGGGCATGAAGATGATCGTCAACTATGGCCTGGACAGCGTGCGCTTCATCCAGCCAGTCAAGGTCGACAGCAATGTGCGTCTCAAGGTCGAGCTGAAGGAAGCGACCGAGAAAAAGCCTGGCCAGTGGCTGCTGAAGATCCTCGCTACCCTGGAAATCGAAGGCGAAGACAAGCCGGCCTATATCGCCGAGCCGTTGACCCTGTGTTTCGTCTGAGCCACTGACGGGGCTGCCACGCGGCCCTGCGATTGCCGGCTGGGCACTGTCTCAGCCCACGCATTGTGCGGCATACTCGGCACATCTATCGCCGAGATCCGCCATGCGTGTACTGCTGCCCCTCGCCCTCACCGTTCTGCTTGCTGCCTGTGGCGACGGCGAACCACTGTCGCCGCCAGACGCCCGCCTGCCTGACGGTGGCCGCTACCGTGGCCAGGTGGTCAATGGCCTGCTGCAGGGCGAGGGCCGCATCGACTACCCCAATGGCAGTTGGTACGCCGGCACCTTCGCCAACGGCCAGTGGCATGGCCAGGGCGAATGGCATGGCAGCAACGGCGAGGTCTACCGCGGCCAGTTCGCCAGCGGCCTGTTCGAGGGCCTGGGCGAGCTGACCACGCCCGGCAGCCACTACTCAGGCACCTTCAAGCATGGCCGGCGCGACGGTGAAGGCACCCTCAAACAGAATGATCAGGTCTACCGTGGCCAGTTCAAGGACGACCAGTACCATGGCGCCGGCGAGCTCAAGTTGACCGACGGCAGCCAGTACCAGGGCCTGTTCGCCAAGGGCCAGCCGAACGGCGCCGGGGTGCGCAGCGATGCCAGCGGCAATCAGTTCAGTGGCTACTTCGTCGATGGCCAGCTGCAAGGCAGCGGCACTTACGACAGCGCCGATGGCGAGCAGTACATCGGCGAATTCAAGGACAACCGCCTGCAAGGCCGCGGCCGCTTCGAAAACGCCGACGGCGACGTCTGGATCGGTGAGTTCAGCGATGGCTCGCTGGACGGCCAGGGGGAGCTGCTGGGTAGCGATGGCAGCCGCTACAAGGGCGGCTTTCGCAACTGGCGATTCTCGGGCGAAGGCCGCCTGCACCTGGCGGACGGCAGCCAGTACATCGGCGGTTTTGCCGACGACGCCTACCAGGGCCATGGCCGCCTGATCCAGGCCGACGGCCGCATCGAGGGCGGCTACTGGGTCAAGGGCGTGCGTGTGCGCGACGAACAGAGCAAGCTGCTGCCCGACCCGCTCGACCTGGCCCTGCTCAATCAGGGCAAGTTGCTCAAGGACGCGCTGGCCCAGGTGCCGCCATCCAAGGCGCCGATCCAGCTGTACAGCCTGGTGCTGGCCGGCGATGGCCAGCAAAGCGTGTTCATGCGTGAAGCCGACTATGTCAGCAACATGCTCAAGGTGCGCTTTGGTGCCAGCGGCCAGATCACCCTGGTCAACCACCGCGATCACCTGGCCGATCGGCCAATGGCCACCCGCCAGAACCTCACCCGCGCCGCCACAACCCTGGCCGAGCGCAGCGGCCCGGAAGACCTGATCTTCATCTACCTGACCAGCCACGGCAGCGCCGACCACCAGCTGGTGCTCGACCAGCCGCGCCTGCAACTGGCCGATCTCTCCGCCGATGAGCTGGCCAGCGCCCTCGCGCCGCTCAAAGACCGCGACAAGGTGGTGGTGATCTCGGCCTGCTACTCCGGCGGTTATATCCCGCCACTGAAAGATGAGCGGACCCTGATCATGACCGCCGCGCGCCCGGACCGGGTGTCATTTGGCTGTTCGGAAGAGGCCGACTTCACCTATTTCGGCGACGCCCTGTTCGCTGAAGCCCTGAACCAGACCGACGATTTGAAACAGGCGTTTGAACTGGCGCGCGCCAGCGTTGCCGAACGGGAACGTAGGGAAGGTTTCGAGGCCTCTGAACCGCAGCTGTGGGCGCCGCCCGCAGTACTGGCACACTGGCAACGGCTGCGCCAGCAGCAGGCCGAAGAAGCCTTGCGCAATGAAGCTCAGACAGCCGTACCGCCGCAGGCAAAACCACCTGCCAGGCGCTAAGCTGTGTGTAACAAGGGAGAGACATCATGTACTTGACGCCTCAGCATGTCCTGATCGCCGGCGCAACTGGTCTGACAGGTGAACACCTGCTTGACCGGCTGCTCAATGAACCCACCATCAGCCGCGTGCTGGCGCCAACGCGCCGGCCGCTGGCAGAGCATCCTCACCTGGAAAACCCGGTCGGCGACCCTGCGGTGTTTCTGCCGCAACTGGGCGGCCGAGTCGATATCGCCTTCTGCTGCCTGGGCACTACCATCAAGCAGGCGGGCTCGGAGTCGGCGTTTCGCGCTGTCGATCTGGACATGGTGGTGGCTTTCAGCAAACGTGCGCGGGAAATGGGTGCACGCCATCTGCTGGTGGTCAGCGCCATTGGCGCAGACCCCAAGTCGTCGGTGTTCTACAACCGGGTCAAAGGCGAAATGGAAGAGGCGCTGAAAGCGCAGGACTGGCCACAGCTGACCATCGTGCGGCCATCGCTGTTGCTCGGTGAGCGGATTGAACCGCGCCTCGCCGAGCGCCTGGCCGCGCCGATTGCCCGGCTGCTGCCTGGCAAGTACGGTGGCATCGAGGCGTGTACCCTGGCCCGGGCATTGTGGCGCCTGGCGCTGGAAGAAGAAGACGGTATCCGCGTGATCGAGTCGGACGAACTGCGCAAACTGGGTAAAAACTAAGCAATTGCCGGGGGCTGCCCCGGCAATCTCACAGCCCACCTGATGCGTTGAAGCCCACGCCAAGTGCAGTCAGCAACGACAGCGGCAGCAACAGGGTATCGAGCAGCGCGCTGCCGGGCAGGTCCAGCCCCGGATAAGCCGGGGCTTGCGCTCCAAAGCGATCCGCAGGGCAGCAGCCACCCTTCATCACATACCAATCCAGACGGGTGCCGGCGTACACCACCGGCGCCCCAGGCTTGTTCGCATCCAGCGTACGCACGGTGGCGCAGCCGCCCAGCGAAGTAGCGACCAGCAAGGCCAGCAGAGCCCGCCTCAATCATCCACTCCGTAGTGATGCTCGCCCCAGCGCGGCAGCATGTCCTGAGGGATGTTCAGCAGGTTGAGAATCCGCGCGACGACAAAGTCGACCAGGTCATCGATGGTCTGCGGCTGATGGTAGAACCCAGGCGCTGCAGGCAGAATCACCGCGCCCATCTGCGACAGCTTGAGCATGTTCTCCAGGTGAATGGTCGAGAACGGCGCCTCACGCGGCACCAGAATCAGCTGGCGGCGCTCCTTCAAAGTGACGTCGGCGGCACGCTCGATCAGGTTGTTGCAGGCACCTGTGGCAATCGCCGACAAGCTCCCGGTCGAGCACGGCACCACGACCATGGCCGCAGGCGCGCCGGAGCCGGACGCAACCGGCGACATCCAGTCTTCCTTGCCGTACACGCGAATCTGCCCGGCGGCAGCGCCGGTGTATTCGGTGAGGAAGGTCTGCATCGCCTGCGCCTTGGGCGGCAGTTGCACATCGGTCTCGGTGGCCATTACCAGCTGGGCGGCCTTCGAGATCAGAAAATGCACCTCGCGGTCTTCCCGTACCAGGCAATCGAGCAGGCGCAGGCCGTATTGCGCGCCGGAGGCGCCGGTCATGGCCAGGGTAATGCGCTGCGGGCCGTTCACTTCAAGGCCTCGGCCAGCTTGCCGTGCAGGCCGCCAAAGCCGCCGTTGCTCATGATCACCACATGGGTCCCGGGGCGCGCCTGGCCCTTGACCCGCTCGATGATCGCCTCAAGGCTGTCGGCGACAATCGCCGGCACTTTGCACTGCGCAGCAGTCGCGGCGAGATCCCAACCGAGGTTGGCCGGGGCATACCAGATCACCTGGTCGGCATCATTGACGCTCTCGGGCAGGCCGTCGCGGTGCGCACCGAGCTTCATCGAATTGGAACGGGGTTCGATCACGGCGATCACCGGCGCCTCACCGACCTGCTTGCGCAGGCCATCGAGGGTGGTGGCAATCGCGGTCGGGTGATGAGCGAAGTCATCGTAGATGGTCACGCCCTGTACTTCAGCAACCTTCTCCATGCGCCGCTTGACGCTCTTGAAGGCATTCAGTCCGTCGATGGCCATCGCCGGGACGACGCCGACATGACGCGCCGCAGCCAGCGTCGCGAGGGCATTGGCAACGTTGTGCTGGCCAGTCATCGGCCAATTGACGGTGCCCTGCACCACGCCTTCGAACAGCACTTCAAACTGCGAGCCGTCGGCGCTGAGCAGGCGCGCCTGCCACTGCCCGCCAGCTCCGGTGGTCTGCACCGGCGTCCAGCAGCCCATGCCGATCACCCGCTCCAGGGCTTGCTCAGTGGTCGGATGAATGACCAGCCCTTCACTCGGGATGGTCCGCACCAGGTGATGGAACTGACGCTCGATGGCGGCCAGGTCGGGGAAGATATCGGCGTGGTCGAACTCAAGGTTGTTGAGGATCGCGGTACGCGGGTGGTAATGGACGAACTTCGAGCGCTTGTCGAAGAAGGCGCTGTCGTATTCGTCGGCTTCGATCACGAAGAACGGCGTATCGCCGAGACGCGCCGACACCGAGAAGTTCTGCGGCACGCCACCAATGAGGAAGCCCGGGCTCATGCCCGCATGCTCCAGCACCCAGGCGAGCATGCTGCTGGTGGTGGTCTTGCCATGGGTGCCGGCGACAGCCAGGACCCAGCGGCCTTGCAGCACATGGTCGGCCAGCCACTGCGGGCCGGAAACATACGGCAGGCCTTTGTTCAGCACATATTCGACTGCCGGGTTGCCACGCGACATGGCGTTGCCGATCACCACCAGATCAGGGGCTGGCTCCAGCTGCGCCGGGTCATAGCCCTGGATCAGCTCGATGCCCTGGGCTTCGAGCTGGGTGCTCATCGGCGGATAGACATTGGCATCGGAGCCGGTGACCCGATGGCCGAGCTCTTTCGCCAGCACGGCCAGGGAGCCCATGAAAGTACCGCAAATACCGAGAATATGAATGTGCATGATCGACCTCGCAAAACGTCGAGGCAGGGTAGCCCAGGGCGCGCCAATTCGCACCCGCTGATTCAGCTTCAACTGACTCGGGTGATGCCGTGTTTGCGCAGTTTGCGATACAGGGTGTTGCGGCTGATGCCCAGGTGGCTGGCGACATGGGTCAGGTGCCAGCGCAGTTGTTCAAGGGTGGCCAACAGCGCTTCGCGCTCGGCATCGGCCAACGGCGCGGCCACGCTGGCATTAGCCGTTGCCGGAGCGGTGCGGGTGATGATCGCCGGCAGGTCAGCCAGGCCGATGCGCCGATCGTCACACAGCGCCACCAGCGTACGCAGCACGTTGCGCAGCTGGCGCACGTTACCGGGCCAGGCGAAGGCCAGCAGTGCCTCGCGGGCCGCCGGCGCCAGCTCGAGCGGCTGGCCATCGGCCTCCTGCGCCAGGATGAAGTCGAGCAACTGGCCCTTGTCGCTACGCTCGCGTACTGCCGGCAAGGGCACTTCGAGGCCGTTGAGGCGGTAGTAGAGGTCTTCGCGGAAACTGCCCTGCTCGACCCGCTCGAGCAGATCGCGGTGGGTGGCGCTGATGATGCGCACATCCACGGCCTGCGCCTCGCCGCCGATGGGCACTACCTGGCGTTCTTCCAGCACGCGCAGCAGGCGCGTCTGCAAGGCCAGCGGCATGTCACCAATCTCGTCCAGCAGCAAGGTGCCGCCATCCGCCTGGAGCAGCTTGCCGCGCATGCCTTCCTTGCGCGCGCCGGTAAAGCTGCCGCCGCGATAACCGAACAGCTCGCTCTCGATCAGGCTCTCCGGGATCGACGCGCAGTTGATCGCCACAAACGGCTTGTGCCGGCGCTGGCTGGCCTGGTGCACCGCCTGGGCAAAGGCCTCCTTGCCGCAGCCGGTTTCACCACGCAGGAGCAATGGCACATCGCGCTCGAACACGCGCAGGGCGCGGCCAAAGTCGGTTTGCAGGGTCGGGTCGAGCAGGCAGATCTGCGCTGCTGGCGCCACCACCGGCAAGGGCTGCGCGGCGGGCACGGCCCAGGCCGCTACCGGTGCCTGCCCGCGCAGGCTGGCATAGACCTGACGGCCATCGCGGGTGTGCAGGGGCCAGGCGGTACTGCCCTGCGGCGTCGCGCGACCGAGCAACTCGTCGAGGTTGCAGGCAAAGAACATATCGATCGGTTTGCCCAGCACGCCACTGCGAATGCTGCCCAGCAGGTTCAGCGCGCTCTGGTTGGCCGCGCTGATCCGGCCATCGCCATCAAAGGCAAGCAAGCCTTCACTGAACAGCCCGACCGACTCTGCCTGCAGGTGAAAACGCAGCAGCCATTGGTGCTGGTAGTGGCGCAGGAAGTAGCAACTCTCGATCATCTTCGCCGACAGGTTGACCAGCGCCATGGTGTGAAACTGGCTCTGACGCGACACGTCGGCCCGCGCCGAGGACACGTCGAGCACCGCCAGCAGTTCGCCGTGCGGGTCGAATACCGGGCTCGCCGAGCAGGTCAGGCCGGTGTGGCGGCCACGAAAGTGTTCATTCTGATGAATGGTCAGCGCCTGGCGCTCGACCAGGCAGGTGCCGATGCCGTTGGTGCCCTCGCTGGCTTCGCTCCAGTCCGCCCCCAGCCACAGCCCGGCGCGCTCGAAGATACGCCGCTCGGTGGGCGCCGTGACACAGTTGAGGATCACCCCGTGGGCATCGGTGAGCAGCACCGCATGGCCGGCGCCAGAGAGCTGCTGGTGCAGGCTGTTCATCTCGCCGTCGGCAATGTGCAGCACCTGGCGCAGGCGCTCGCGGGTCTCCAACAGGCGCCCGTGCTCAAGCACCACCGGCGCCTGGCTGCGCGCAGGATCAAGGTGGTAGTCCTCCAGGCAACGCAGCCACGAACGGGCAATGGAAGGGTCGCTGGCCGGGCCGTTGCCTTCACCGCGGGCGGTGGTAAGGACCTGCTGGGCATGCTGGCTGAACGTGGTGTTCTGCATTTGTTGTTGGACTCCGCAGATACAGTCTGTGGCCAGCATCCTCCACCCGGGAAGCCTTTGCAATGGTGCGCTGGCATGGCCGACACAGGCTGTACCGCCGACGGTACAAAGTGTCACCCAGCGCGTGCCAGCCCTGGCACAACGGCTGGCCATGACGCCCGCAGCACTGGGCCAAGCCCTTGATCTACAAGGCCTGGCAGGCGCTGGCCCGACCTTTGCTCTACGCTTGATAACTCCCTAACAAACATAACTAACCAGGAGAGACACCATGCGTTACACACATCCCGGTACCGACGGCGCCAAGGTCAACTTCAAGCGTCAGTACGGCAACTTCATCGGTGGCGAGTTCGTAGCTCCGGTCAAAGGTCAATATTTCGAAAACACCTCGCCGGTCAACGGCAAGCTGATCGCTGAATTCCCGCGCTCGACTGCCGAAGACATCGACAAGGCGCTGGACGCCGCCCACGCTGCTGCCGATGCCTGGGGCCGCACTTCGGTACAGGATCGCTCCAACGTACTGCTGAAGATTGCCGACCGTATCGAGCAGAACCTCGAGCTGCTGGCCATCACCGAAACCTGGGACAACGGCAAGCCGATCCGCGAAACCCTCAACGCCGACATCCCGCTGGCAGTCGACCACTTCCGCTACTTCGCGGGCTGCATTCGTGCCCAGGAAGGCGGCGCTGCCGAAATCAACGAAAACACCGTGGCCTATCACATCCACGAACCGCTGGGCGTGGTCGGCCAGATCATCCCGTGGAACTTCCCGATCCTGATGGCCGCGTGGAAGCTCGCCCCGGCCCTGGCTGCCGGCAACTGCGTGGTGCTCAAGCCCGCCGAGCAAACCCCGCTGGGCATCACCGTGCTGGTCGAACTGATCGGCGACCTGCTGCCACCTGGCGTGCTCAACGTGGTGCAGGGCTATGGCCGTGAGGCTGGCGAAGCGCTGGCGACCAGCAAGCGCATTGCCAAGATCGCCTTCACCGGCTCGACCCCAGTCGGTTCGCACATCATGAAGTGCGCTGCCGAGAACATCATCCCGTCCACCGTCGAACTGGGCGGCAAGTCGCCGAACATCTACTTCGAAGACGTCATGCAGGCCGAGCCGAGCTTTATCGACAAGGCCGCCGAGGGCATGGTGCTGGCGTTCTTCAACCAGGGCGAAGTGTGCACCTGCCCATCGCGGGCGCTGGTCCAGGAGTCGATCTATCCGCAGTTCATGGAAGCGGTGCTGAACAAGGTCAAGCAGATCAAGCGTGGCGACCCGCTGGACACCGAGACCATGATCGGCGCTCAGGCCTCGCAGCAGCAGTTCGAGAAGATTCTCTCCTACCTGGACATCGCCCAGGCCGAAGGCGCCGAGCTGCTCAGCGGCGGCAAGGTGGAAAAACTCGAAGGCGCCCTGGCCACCGGCTATTACATCCAGCCGACCCTGCTCAAGGGCAACAACAAGATGCGCGTGTTCCAGGAAGAAATCTTCGGCCCGGTGGTCAGCGTCACCACCTTCAAGGACGAAGCTGAAGCACTGGCGATTGCCAACGACACCGAGTTCGGCCTCGGCGCCGGGGTCTGGACCCGCGACATCAACCGCGCCTACCGCATGGGCCGTGGCATCAAAGCCGGCCGGGTATGGACCAACTGCTATCACCTGTACCCGGCGCACGCCGCGTTCGGTGGCTACAAAAAGTCCGGGGTTGGCCGTGAAACGCACAAGATGATGCTCGATCATTATCAGCAGACCAAGAACCTGCTGGTGAGCTACGACATCAATCCGCTGGGCTTCTTCTAAATACGCCCGGGGGCTGCTTTGCAGCCCTTTCGCGACACAAGGCCGCTCCTACAGGCGACTGTGGGAGCGGGCTTGCCCGCGAAGGGCCGCAAAATGGCGATGACACACCCCCCCCAGAGCAGCAACCGCTCTGGCGCGCTTCATGCAAGACAAATCACCAAGTGGCCGCACTCCCTTCGGCCCCCAAAAAAAATAACTGGTGAATCCAATGCCAAGCGATCATCCCGCCGGTACGCCGGCTACTTCTTCCGTCGATTTCGAAAAGGTCGGCTCCGACTATTTCCAGCAACGCGAACTGAAAAAAGGCGCCGCCGGCTGGGTCCTGCTGGTCGGTCTCGGGGTCGCCTATGTGATCTCCGGTGACTACGCCGGCTGGAACTTCGGCCTGGCCCAAGGCGGCTGGGGCGGCATGTTCCTCGCCACCTTGCTGATGGCGACGATGTACCTGTGCATGTGCTTCTCGCTGGCCGAACTGTCGTCGATGATCCCTACCGCCGGCGGTGGCTACGGCTTTGCCCGCAGTGCGTTCGGCCCGTGGGGCGGCTTTCTCACCGGCACCGCGATCCTGATCGAGTACGCCATTGCCCCCGCGGCGATTGCGGTGTTCATCGGCGCCTACTGCGAGTCGCTGTTCGGCATTGGCGGCTGGATGATCTACCTGGCCTTCTACATCATCTTCATCGGCATCCACATCTTTGGGGTCGGCGAGGCATTGAAGCTGATGTTCATCATCACCGCGGTGGCAGCGATTGCCCTGGTGGTGTTCCTGCTCGGCATGGTGCCCCATTTTGATGCGGCCAACCTGTTTGACATCGCTCCAACCAACGCCGCCGGCGCCAGCAGTTTCCTGCCGTTTGGCTACCTCGGTGTGTGGGCAGCAATCCCCTATGCGATCTGGTTCTTCCTCGCGGTCGAAGGCGTGCCGCTGGCTGCCGAAGAAACCAAGAACCCGAAACGTGACCTGCCGCGTGGCCTGATCGGCGCGATGCTGGTGCTGCTGGCGTTTGCCCTGCTGATTCTGGTGATCGGCCCGGGCGGTGCAGGCTCGGAAGCGCTGAAAGCCTCGGGTAACCCGTTGGTCGAAGCCCTGTCGAAAGCCTACGGCGGTTCGACCTGGATGGGCGGCTTCGTCAACCTGGTCGGTCTGGCCGGTTTGATCGCCAGCTTCTTCTCGATCATCTATGCCTACTCCCGGCAGATCTTCGCCCTGTCGCGCGCCGGCTACCTGCCGCGCAAGTTGTCGCAGACCAACAAGAGCAAGGCGCCGGTACTGGCCCTGATCATCCCGGGCATCATCGGCTTCGCGCTGTCGCTGACCGGTCAGGGTGATTTGCTGATTCTGGTCGCGGTTTTCGGCGCGACGCTGTCGTATGTATTGATGATGGCGGCGCACATCACCCTGCGTATCCGCCGGCCGAAAATGGACCGCCCGTACCGCACCCCGGGCGGCATCTTCACCTCGGGCGTGGCGCTGGTGCTGGCCTGCGTGGCGGTGATTGCCGGGTTCCTGGTCGATCCGCGAGTGGTAATTGGCGCTGCGGTGATCTATGCAGTATTGATTGCCTACTTTGCGTTCTACAGCCGTCACCACCTGGTAGCGGGCACACCGGAAGAAGAGTTCGCTGCGATCCAGAAGGCCGAAGAGGCCTTGCACTGATTGCCGCTATGCGCCGCAGGCCCTGCCTGCGGCGCTCTGGAGAGTCTGTATGGCAAGTTTCGTACACACGGTAGGCAATCTGGTCTACCGCTTCGACAGTCTCAAGGAAGTCATGGCCAAGGCCAGCCCGGCCCGCTCCGGTGACTTCCTCGCCGGAGTCGCCGCCGAAAATGACGGCGAACGCGTCGCCGCGCAGATGGCCCTGGCCAATATCCCCCTCACGCACTTTTTAAGCGAAGCGCTGATCCCCTACGAAGAGGACGAAGTTACCCGACTGATCATCGACAGCCACGACGCTGAGGCCTTCGCCCCGGTCAGCCACCTGACCGTCGGCGGCCTGCGCGACTGGCTGCTCGGCGAGCAGGCCGATGAAGACAGCCTGCGCGCCCTCGCCCCTGGCCTGACCCCGGAAATGGCCGCGGCGGTGTCGAAGATCATGCGGGTACAGGACTTGATCCTGGTCGCGCAGAAGATCCGCGTAGTCACTCAGTTTCGCGGCACCATGGGTTTGCGCGGACGCCTGTCGACCCGCCTGCAGCCCAACCATCCGACCGATGAGCCAGCCGGGATCGCCGCGAGCATTCTCGACGGCCTGCTGTACGGCAACGGCGATGCGATGATCGGCATCAACCCGGCCACCGACAGCATTTCGTCGATCTGCGCCATGCTGGAAATGCTCGATGCGATCATCCAGCGCTACCAGATCCCGACCCAGGCCTGCGTGCTGACCCACGTCACCACCTCGATCGAGGCGATCAACCGCGGCGTGCCGCTGGACCTGGTGTTCCAGTCGATCGCCGGCAGCGAAGCGGCCAACGCCAGCTTTGGCATCAACCTCAATGTCTTGCAGGAAGGCTATGACGCGGGCCTGTCGCTCAAGCGTGGCACCGTCGGGCAGAACCTGATGTATTTCGAGACCGGCCAGGGCAGCGCGCTGTCGGCCAACGCCCACCATGGCGTCGACCAGCAAACCTGCGAAACCCGCGCCTACGCCGTGGCGCGCCACTTCAAGCCGTTTCTGGTCAATACCGTGGTCGGTTTCATCGGCCCGGAGTACTTGTACAACGGCAAGCAGATCATCCGTGCCGGCCTCGAAGACCACTTCTGCGGCAAGCTGCTCGGTGTGCCGATGGGTTGCGACATCTGCTACACCAACCACGCCGAAGCCGATCAGGACGACATGGACACCCTGTTGACTTTGCTGGGGGTAGCCGGGATCAACTTCATCATGGGCATCCCCGGTTCCGACGACATCATGCTCAACTACCAGACCACCTCGTTCCACGATGCCCTCTACGCGCGCCAGACCCTTGGCCTCAAGCCCGGGCCGGAATTCGAAGCCTGGCTGGAGCGCACCGGCATCTTCACCCAGGCCGATGGCCGCATTCGCTTTGGCGACAACCTGCCGCCCGCTTTCCGCCAGGCCTTGGCGCAGCTCGCATAGGGATGATCATGGATCAGCACACACCAACCACCGACAACCCCTGGCTGGCCCTGCGCAGCCTGACTCCGGCGCGCATCGCCCTGGGCCGCAGCGGCATCAGCCTGCCGACCAGCGCCCAGCTGGATTTCCAGTTCGCCCACGCCCAGGCCCGCGATGCCGTGCACCTGCCGTTCGACCACGCCGGGCTGCGCAGTCAGCTCAGCGACCGCGGCCGCGAAAGCCTGCTGCTGCACAGCGCCGCCAGTGATCGCGACCAGTACCTGCAGCGCCCTGACCTGGGTCGACGGTTGAATGAAGCCTCGGTCGAACAACTTCGCGAGCACGTAAAGGCCAACCCCGGCGGGGTCGATCTGGCTATCGTCGTGGCCGATGGCCTTTCTGCGCTGGCGGTGCATCGGCATACCCTGCCGTTTCTCAGCCGCTTTGAAGAGCAGGCCGCAGCCGATGGCTGGAGCAGCGCACCGGTGGTGCTGGTCGAACAAGGCCGCGTCGCGGTCGCCGACGAGGTCGGCCAGTTGCTCGGTGCACGCATGACGGTCATGCTGATCGGCGAACGACCGGGGCTGAGCTCGCCCGACAGCCTGGGCCTGTACTTCACCTTCGCGCCCAAGGTCGGCCTGACCGATGCTTATCGCAACTGCATCTCCAACGTGCGTTTAGAGGGGTTGAGCTACGGCATGGCTGCGCATCGCCTGTTGTATCTGATGCGCGAAGCGTGTCGGCGCCAGCTGTCGGGCGTGAACCTCAAGGACGAAGCCGAGGTACTGAGCCTCGACTCGTCAGACCCCAGCGCAAAACGCGGTAACTTTTTGCTCGGCGAACAGTAGTTATCACTGCTGGCGGCTGGATTGCGCTTCGCGCCTGCTTTGGGGCAGCATGGGCGCGAACGTTGTCGGCAACCTGTCGTTTGCCTAAATGGACTCTGAGGGCCGTACATGCGCATCATCAAGGCAACCCTGGCACATCTCGACCTGCTCAACCCATTGTTCGTCAAATACCGCGAGTACTACGGGCAACTGCCCTACCCGGACAGCTCACGCAGCTTTCTCGAAAAGCGCCTGCGGCTGGAGGAGTCGGTGATCTATCTGGCCTTCGCCGATGACGATGTCGACGACAGCAAGCTGCTGGGCTTCTGCCAGCTGTATCCAAGCTTCTCGTCGCTGTCGCTCAAGCGTGTGTGGATCCTCAATGACATCTATGTCGCCGAAGATGCCCGGCGAATGCTGGTAGCCGACCACCTGATGCGTGAAGCAAAGAAGATGGCCAAGGAAACCAACGCCGTGCGCATGCGCGTATCGACCAGCACCGACAATCAGGTCGCCATGAAAACCTACGAGTCTATGGGCTTTCGCGAGGACACCGAGTTCAAGAACTACACCCTGCCGATCAACTCGGATTGATCGCGCTGTGGCAGCGGCGTGCAGCCGCTGCTGCAGACACCAGCGCCACGGCCTTTGCCGCCGGCCGGTAATCCGCCGCTACAATCTCCCCGGGCACGATCCCAGCTTGTCCGTATAATCCCTTTTTTACATGTGTGAAAGTTTACCTACGCTCACACATGCGTAGCCGATTTCCGTCTTTGCGCGCCCGTTGTCGCGGGTCAAGAACACAGGTGCTGTACATGGATTTCAACCCGCTTGACCTCATCCTGCATCTCGATGCCTACCTTGATCTGCTGGTGAACAACTACGGCCCGTGGATCTACGCCATTCTCTTCGCGGTGATCTTCTGCGAAACCGGGCTGGTGGTGATGCCATTCCTGCCGGGCGACTCGCTGCTGTTCATTGCCGGTGCAGTGGCGGCCGGTGGTGGCATGGACCCGGTGCTGCTGGCCGGCCTGTTGATGGCCGCAGCGATCCTCGGCGACAGCACCAACTACGTGATAGGCCGCACGGCCGGTGAACGCTTGTTCAACAAGCCCAACTCGAAGATCTTCCGCCGCGACTACCTGCAGCGGACCCATGATTTCTACGACAAGCATGGCGGCAAGACCGTGACCCTGGCGCGCTTCCTGCCGATCCTGCGTACCTTTGCGCCGTTTGTCGCCGGCATCGCCCACATGCACTACCCGCGTTTCCTGACTTTCAGCGTGGCCGGTTCGCTGCTCTGGGTCGGCGGCCTGGTCACCCTGGGCTACTTCTTCGGCAACGTGCCGTTCATCAAGCAGCACCTGTCGCTGATGGTGGTGGTGATCATCGTCCTGTCGCTGGTGCCGATGCTGCTCGGCCTGCTGCGTGGCCGCTTCGGTCGCGCGGCCAAGGCGCACTGATCGGCACATGTGGTCGTTACGCGCCTGGCGGCGCCGGCGCACCCTGGCGCGCTACCCAATCGATGCGCAGTTGTGGCAGGCCGTGCGCCAGCGCCTGCCGGTGCTCGATGGCATAACCGCCGAGGAAGACCACTGGCTGCGTGAGTCCTGCGTGCTGTTCCTGCATGCCAAACACCTGACCTGCCTGCCCGGGGTCGAACTGGATGACGAGCAGCGCCTGCTGCTCGCCGCCCAGGCGCAACTGCCGTTGCTGCACCTGGGCGACCTTGACTGGTATCAGGGTTTTCACGAGATCATCCTCTACCCCGACGACTTCAAAAGCCCCCAGCGCCACCGCGATGCCAGCGGCGTCGAGCACGTCTATGACGGCGAACACAGCGGCGAAGCCTGGCAACAGGGGCCGGTCATTCTGGCCATGGACGGGGTGCTCGCCGGTGGCGGCTGGGAGGCCTACAACCTGGTGATCCACGAGCTGGCACACAAGCTCGACATGCTCAATGGCGATGCCAACGGCCTGCCGCCACTGCACCACGGCATGCACGTCGGCGACTGGTCGGCTGCGATGCAGACTGCCTACGACGACCTCAACCGCCAGCTTGATGCCAACCCGGATGCCGAGACCGCAATTGACCCGTATGCCGCGGAGAATCCTGCAGAGTTTTTCGCCGTCACCAGCGAATACTTCTTTAGTGGGCCTGACCTGCTACAACAGGCATATCCGCAGGTCTATCAGCAATTGGTCCAGTTCTACCGGCAGGACCCGCTGGCCCGCCTGACACGGCTGCAGGCCGAAGATCCGCAGTATTGCGCCAGTCAGCCCTGAGCTGGCCACACATCAGGCAGGGCGTGGCGTGCACTGGCGGAATATGCCTATAATCGCCGCCAATTTTCTGAACAGACACGGGGGCCCTGCCCAATGAGCTACAGCAAGATTCCGGCTGGCAAAGACCTGCCGAACGACATCTACGTCGCCATCGAAATCCCGGCTAACCACGCCCCGATCAAATACGAGATCGACAAGGACAGCGACACCCTGTTCGTCGACCGTTTCATGGCCACCCCGATGTTCTACCCGGCCAACTACGGCTTCATCCCCAACACCCTGGCCGACGACGGTGATCCGCTCGACGTGCTGGTCGTGACTCCGTACCCGGTAGCGCCAGGCTCGGTCATCCGCGCCCGTCCGGTCGGCGTGCTGAACATGACCGACGATGGCGGCGGCGACGCCAAGGTCATCGCTGTCCCGCACGACAAGCTGTCGCAGCTGTACGTCGACGTCAAAGAGTACACCGACCTGCCAGCGCTGCTGATCCAGCAGATCGAGCACTTCTTCGCGAACTACAAAGATCTCGAGAAGGGCAAATGGGTCAAGATCGAAGGCTGGGCCGGCGCCGATGCCGCCCGTGAAGCGATCACCAAATCGGTTGCTGCCTACAAGGGCTGAGCCGAACAAGTCTGAGCGGTGATGCCGTTCAGACCATGTGTCTAGGGGCGCTTTGCGCCCCTTTTCATGCCTACTCTTCCCTGCTGCAGACTCCCTCGCACAAAATCCGTCCTAGGATCCTTCCTACAAACCCTCTGTTTTCCCACAACAAAATCAAACCCTCAGTTCATTTTCCTGCCGCTCTGCCCCCGTTAAACTTCGCCCATGACGACATCCGGCGACCGCCTCAAGGCACTCCTGCAAGAATGCGACCTGACCCCTTCCGATTTCGCCGCCCAGCGTTGCGTTACCCCCCAGCACGTCAACAATTGGTTCAAACGCGGTGTGCCTCTGGCACGCATGGACGAAATGGCCGATCTGTTCTGCGTGCACCGGCGCTGGCTGATGAACGGCGTAGGGCCCAAATACCACAGCGCCATCCTGCGCCAGAGCGGCGTCTGCGCCGAGGCAGTGCATCAACCCACCTCGCTGCTCGACCTGGACGGCCGGCTGCTGCGGATCTCCCTGTACCGGCTGCACGGCAACCAGCTGTCACCTGACATGCAGGGCCACCTGACCCTGCCGGCACAGTCCCTGGAAACCCTCGGCGTGTTCCCTCAGCGAGCGATCTGCATGCTCATGCCCGCCGGCAACATGGCGCCGATGATCCCGCGGGACGCGATCATTGCCATCGACCGCGGCAGCACCCATGTAGTCGACGGCCAGACCTATGCCCTGCTGCACAACGGCCAGCTCAAGGTGCACAGTCTCAGCCTCGAGCACGACGACACCCTATGCCTGCACAGCCATGACCAGCGTAACTACGCGGTCGAGCGCTACACCTTCGCGCAACGTCAGGAGCAAGGGCTGGAAATCATCGGCTGGGTATTCCACTGGTCATATTTCAACCAGCGGACCAGCTCCTGAAATACCCCGTGCAATTTTTTGCTGGGCATCGGCTGCCGGCCCTAGTATGCTTCGGCCCACATTACGCCCCACACCGGCCCAGGCCGCGTTGCAGAGGGCTCGGCGACGCCTGACACAGCCGTCTGCCTTCTTTTCATGGCCCTTGAGGTCATACCGTTTAAGGCGGTTGCGGCTTACCAAAAATGAGCCAAGATCGTCCCCGAGAAGCCGGCCACAAGCCGGCTTTTTAATGCCCGCAATTCACCCGCCCTCCCGCAGGTAGCCCATGATGAAAATCGTCCCGCTGCTGATTACCCTCCTGTTCGGCCCCGTCGTCATTGGCCAGACGCTTGCAGCGCCTCCTGCCCGCGAGCAGACGGTCGATTCGAGCCGGCTGCAAAGCGACAGTCAGGCCTATCGCTTCAGCACCTTCAGGCTGGACTCCGACGATGGCAAGCGCCACTACCAATTGTGGGTCGGCCAACCCAACAGCCCGGCCCCGGCTGCCGGCTACCCGGTGCTTTGGATGCTCGACGGCAATGCAGCGATGGCTGTGCTGCAACCGGGGCTGTTGGAGAAACTCGCCAACGGACAAGCCCCACTGCTGGTAGCCGTGGGTTATCAGGGTGAGCAACGCATTGACCGAAACGCGCGCAGCTTCGATTACACGCCTACCGTTACTGGCTTGACCGAACAGCTCGACCCGCTAACGGGCCTGCCCAGCGGTGGTGTCGACGTGTTTCTGGACCTGCTCAGCCAGCGCATGCGCCCGCTGGTCGCCAGTGTCGCGCCAATCGACACCAACCGGCAGACGCTGTGGGGCCACTCCTACGGCGGCCTGGCGGTCCTGCATGCGCTGTTCACCCGCCCAGGCGAGTTCAGCCACTACGCAGCCGCCAGCCCCTCGCTGTGGTGGCATGACGGTGCGATTGTGCGCGAGGCACAAGGCCTGCAGCAGCGCCTGGGTCAGGCTCGACCTTCCCTGCTGCTGATGCGTGGCACAGCCGAACCAGCCAGCCCGCGCGGACAGCAGCAGGCGGATGCCGAGCGGCCGATGCGTGAGCTGGCGACCGAGCTTGGCCAGGTAAACGGCCTGCACGTCTCTTACCAACGCTTCGATGACCTGAGCCATGGAGCAATGCTGCCTGCATCGCTGGCGCATCTGCTGGAAACGCTTTCAAAGTAATCAGCAGGCGGTGTGCTGCGTTATGGATGGACGTACTTGAGCACATACATGGACAAGGCGCGGAACACCTCAGCCGGAATCGCGGGCATCAGCGGGTGGGCTTTGGCCAATGTAGCGCAACACTTCTGAACCATTTTCTGGCGCACCTCTTCGCTTATCAGCCCAGCGTGAACGACTTGCGCATACTGCAGATAAGCGCATGGGGAGTTGGCCTGAGCATTGCGCAGGATGCCAAACTTAACGCCCAGCTGTGGCACCTGAGCGAACGGCTGGCCCTTGAAGTCCGCCTGCGGCGTGAGCTCTGCATAGCTGTCGCAGGTGCTGTGGCAGAGCACTTGGCGCTCCATGTTGGTCGGCAGGTCGCGCTGGTAGAGCGTGATTTCCGAGCCGGGCACTTGAGTGCAGGCATTCTCGAAGGCATCCAGAATCGCCTTGGCGTTGAACTGCGCCTCCTCGATCTGGGTCAATGACACCACCCGTTCAAGCTCGCTGGTTTCGATGCTTTTGACCACTCGATCAAGCGTTGCCCAATGGCTGAGTTCCTTCTGGCAGGCGATCATATGGACCTCGAAACGGTAGCCCGCTGCCGTTGCCGCCGGTGGAAATCGGGCAAATTCGATGTTATCCAGCGCCGACTCCATGATGATGTTGTACTTGTTGGCAAAGGCGTACGCGAACACTTTTGCGCCCAGTGCCCAGATGAACTTTTCGGTGTGCTCGTACACATGGAGCACACCCTGCGCCTGCATCTGCGCGTACCTGGGGTGCAACTCACGAAACGCCGGCAGGTATAGGCGTACGTAGTTTTCGTAGGACCCACTGGGTAGCAGGGTTTTTTCCAGCAGGAAGGTTTTGCCCGAGCCCTGCGCACCGGCGACGATCAGTATTTTCGGGCTCGGCAACTGGTGGTCGTCAGGGTCGAAATCACGTTGTACGTCGAACAGCGTCACGCTGAGTTGATCGAACGCTTTCTGCACATCGTCATCGCTGAATGGGTATTGACTGGTCATGCGCGTGTGCTCCTTGAGGATCAGCCCGATGTCGGGCGGGTCGATAGGCTGCAGCACGCTCGCCAGGCTGAGGCGGTAAATAATTGCCACCGCCGACTACGGCGAAAGTCGCAGAGCCGGCGCTTGCCAGCCCGGTGCCTCGGTGCTGTATGCTGAGCCGGTCTTCAGGGCGGGGTGCAAGTCCCCACCGGCGGTAAATCGAAAGATGAGCCCGCGAGCGCCCCGACCCGGTCGGGGGACAGCAGATCTGGTGAGATTCCAGGGCCGACGGTCATAGTCCGGATGAAAGAAGGCGTTTGGCAGGGGCCATCAGGTGCCCCTGTGCGCGCGTTTTGTTCGCCCCGAGACGTTCATCGATTTTTCACGAGGAGCGTTTCATGTCACCCAAGCACCAACAGCAATTCCCCAATGTTGCCGCCGCATTGGCTGCATTCCAGGCAGGCCGTCCGGTCCTGTTGCTCGACGACAATGACCGCGAGGACGAAGCGGACATCATTGCCGCCGCCGAAAACATCTCGCTGCAAACCATGGCCATGATGATCCGCGATTGCAGCGGTATCGTTTGCCTGTGCCTGGACGAAGCCACGGTCGACGCGCTCGAGCTGGCGCCGATGGTGAAGAACAACCAGGCCCGCCATGGCACCGGTTTCACCGTCACCATCGAGGCAGCCGAGGGCATCACCACTGGTGTTTCTGCGCATGATCGGATCACCACCATTCAGGCGGCTTTGAGCTCGAGTGCCGAACAGCGCCATATCGTCAGCCCGGGCCATGTGTTCCCGCTGCGGGCGCGCAATGGCGGCGTGCTGACCCGCCGTGGTCACACCGAAGGCACGGTCGACCTGGCGCGCCTGGCCGGGCTGCGGCCGGCCGGCGTGCTGTGCGAACTGATGAACCCGGATGGCAGCATGGCCCGCGGCGAGCAGGTGGCCTTGTATGCGCGTGAAAACAGCATGCCGATGCTGACCATCGAGGAGTTGGCCCAGTACCGCGTGGCGCTGATCCAGCTGGAAGCCGTCGCCGTCTGATCGCAACCTGACGCGGGGCGAGCCGGTATCTGCGGCCTGCCCCGTGCCAGCCTGAGCGCGCTAGCGCAAGCCTAGCGGACCTTTCAGGAACTGGTACAAGCCCGCCGCACTCTTGCGATAGCCATCTGCGGTCAGGTGCACCAGATCACCCCGCGCCAGCCCCTGTGCCTGCCAGGTTGCAATCGAGCACGGCCCACCCATGTAACCCTGCCAATCCCAGAACAACGCCTTGTGCTTCTGCGCCAGCTGACGCTGGATGCGCACAACTGCGGCCAATGGCTGCGGCTGGCGTGCTGCACAGCTGCGCGCCTTGCGCTGCTTGATCGAGTCCGGCGGGCCGACCAGCAGGATCGCGCTGCGCGGCATGTCCTGCCGCAAGCGCGTCAGGGTGGTGTCCAGTTGCGTCTGGTACAGCGCCAGATCGAGGGTGTCGTCAAACGCCTCGTTGGTTCCGTAGGCGAGGATCACCAGGTCGGGGCGCAGCGCCTTGAGGCTGTCTTGCCAACCTGGCTGCCACTTGTCGACCACCTCCAGGCGGGCGCCGTTGATACCCAACGCCGACAAGGTCACCCCGCTGTTCTTCTGCCCTTGGATGTACCAGCCACCGAGCAGTACGCCCTGGCTGGGCTGCAAGCTCATCTGCACGGGCAAGCCGAGGTTGGGGAAGGCCGGGCTCAACTGCCACTTGCTGGCGGTGGCCGGGAGCATGCGCCGCTGCGTGCCATTGGCCACCAGCGTGCTGTTGCTGGCTGCCTGGTACAACGCAGAGATGCGATAGCGCTGGTGGTCATCATCACGCGCCTTGAGGGTGACCACCGGCTGCGCCGCTTGCGGGATGGACAAGTAACCACCCAACGGAAACTGGCTGCTCTGCTGGTTGCGCGCCGACACCAGCGTCCACTGCCGCGGCTCGCTGTTGATGATCACCCGGTCATGGCGGATGCCGGGCACGGCGGTGGCCGGCACCAGGCCAATGCCACCGTCACCGTAACGCGCCTGCAGCAACCGGCGCAGCTCGCCGCTGAACAAGTCTGCAGCGGTATGCGAGTCGCCCAGCTGGACAATCGCCACCGGCGCTCGGCCGGCGTTGCGCAGCTTGCCCGCGAGCAGGCTGACGTTGCCGTCCCGGGTCGGGCTGGGGTTTTTTGCCTGTTTGACCGGCTGCGGCTGTGGCGGCGCGGTTACGCCAGCGCTGCAGCCTTGCATGCTGCTGATCAACAGGGCCAGGCCCAGCAAGTGACGCCATGGGCGCATATCAGTGTCCTGTAACGGTCAGGCCAGCAAAACTGATCAGCGACAGTACCTGTGCAGCGATCATTTTCTGGCCGGTAATGGTGAAGTGCACACCGTCGTCGTAGCGCACCTTTACCCGCTTGCCTTCCGGCGTTTGCACGGTGAAGGAGAACTGTTCGTCGGGGTAACCCAGAAACGGGTTGGCGGACACGAAGTGCTGGCCGAACAGCGCCGTCTGTTGTTGGTACAAGCCACTCAGGTAAGCCATTGCAGCAGACAGCCGCGGCTGGTTCATGTTCGGTGGCCCGACCCAGATTACCTGCACATTTCGCGCACGGGCCTGTTCGAGGATAGCGTCGATCCGGGCACGGTAGGCCAGCTCCCATTCCGCTGACTTGAAGCGCAGGAACGGCTTGCCCTTGCCTTGCGGCATGTCCCAAGGATCGTTGGGGCCGAGGAACACCACCATCAGGCGGATGTTCGGCTCCCGCGCCAGCGTGTCGGCGACGGTTTGCGGCCAGTTGAAAAAGCCCGGATAAGCCAGGCCGGTACTCTGCCGGCTGAGGTTGACGGTGTTGATCTGGTAACGCTTGCGCAGGCTGTTGGCCAGGTGAGGGGCGACCCCTTGCATCAACGAGTCACCGACCAGAAACACCTGGTCACCGGCGGCCAGAACCACGCTGCTAGCGGTTTGCGCCAATGGCACTGGCGCCTGCTGGATAACCGGCAGCGGCGTACTTGCGCCAGGCTCGGCCACCCTGTGCACGGGCTCGGGCCTGGCCGCAGGCAGCGGTTGTTCGAGGTCGACGGTCACCACCGGCATGCTCGGCGCCAGCACGGTTGTGGCTGGCGCCGCGACTCCCTGCTTGTCGCCCTCCAGGCTGGCGATGAAACTGTCGCGTGCCGCGCCCAACGCTGTGGTCAGGCTGGCCCCGAAGCGCCAGGCCGGCGCTTGCCCAACCAGCGGCAGCTCGCAGCTCTGGTGATATTTTTGTTGGCAGTAGAGCTTGATCGAGTCCTGGTTGAGCCAGAACAAGATGCCCATCACCACCACGATCGCGTAAAGCGCCTTGGCCGCGTCCAACTGCACGCGCAGCAATTGCCCTGAATCAGAAGCTGGCATAGATGAACCCCGGTACGCCCGACTGCGAGGCGAAGATGATCAACGACACGAACAGCGCCAACGGCACCGGGTACAACTGCCACGGCAGGCGTTGGCTGGCCGCCAGGCTGCGCTCGAGCAGCTTGAGCAACTGTGGATAAATGGCCAGATACAGCACGCAGGCAAGGATCAGCACGCCGCTGGACGAGTTCAGCCCGGCCAGGCTGACATGGGCGATATCCGCCAGCATCTCCAGGGCGCCGTCGAGGGTCGGGCTGCGGAAGAAGATCCAGGCAAAGGCCACGTAGTGGAAGGTCAGCAAGCGCGCCAGCAAGCCCGCCCCGGGCACCTTGGCGAAGCCCGGCGCCGATTGTGCGAACAGCTTGTAGATCGCCAGGCCAATGCCGTGCAGCGCGCCCCAGATGAGGAAGTTGGCGCTGGCGCCGTGCCACAAGCCGGACACCAGCATGGCCAGCAACATGTTCAGGTTGCCGCGCCAGGCGCCGTGGCGGTTGCCGCCGAGTGGGATATAGACATAGTCACGAATGAACCGCGACAGGCTGATATGCCAACGTCCCCAGAATTCCTTGAGATTGTGCGCAGCGTAGGGTGCGGCGAAGTTGTCCGGCAGGCGGAAGCCCAGCAGCAGGGCAATGCCGGTGACCAGATTGGTGTAGCCGCTGAAGTTGAAGTAGATCAGCAGGCTGTAGCCATACACGCTCAGCAACACCTGCTCGGGGCTGGCACTGCCCGGAGTGTCGAACACCGGATCGACCCACTCGCTGCCAAGCCAGGCGCTGAGGAAGAACAGCTTGACCACCGCCATGGCGATCAGCCCCAGCGCCCGTTGCGGCTCCAGCACCTGACGCATCGCTTCGGGGCGAATCTGCGGCAGCATGTGCAGGGCCCGATTGACCGGGCCGGCCACCAGGCTTGGGAAAAACGCCAGATACAGGGCAAGGTCCAACGGCGCCGCCGTGCTCAGCTCGCGACGGTTGATCGAGACCAGGTAACTGACCGAGTGAAAGGCATAGAACGACAGCCCGATCGGCACCAGCAGTTCGACGATGGGCAACGAAACATCAAGGCCCAGCGCAGCCAGGGCGTTTTGTGCGCCGCTGACGAAGAACTCCTGATACTTGAATAGATAGAAGCAGCCCAACACCAACGTCAGCAGCAAACCGCTGATGAACCAGCGCCCGGGATAGCGCGCCGCGAGCAGCCCGAGGGCGTACACCAGCACGCTGTAACCGAGCAGGATATACAGCGACTGCAGGCTGAAGCTGGCCACCAGGCCATAGCTCGCCGCCAACAGCAGTGCGTTCTGCAGACGCAGGCTCCAACACAGACTCCAGTAGAGCAGGAAGAACAACGCAAAGCAGAGGCCAAATTCGATCGAAAGGAAGCTCACAACGTAGTCCGTTACGTGACGTGGAGAGAGGGGCGGTAAAGCACCGGAATAGAGCGCGCGGGATTATGTCAGAGGGACCAGAGGGCGACAATTGGACAAGTCTGTAAAACGCAAGATGAGCACGCCAAGGTAAATGCTACAAAATGCGACAGCATTTATTGCATGCCAGTAGGTCCGCTCACGCCCGTCCAATTTGCTCCGCATGCCTGCCTCTGCTAGTGTCGCGCCGTTAAGATCGCCACCGAGACCGTCGCCATGGCCCGCAAAAAAACCTCCATCGATTTCGAGCAATCCCTCGCCGACCTGCAAACCCTGGTCGAGCGCCTGGAGAACGGTGAACTGTCGCTGGAAGAGTCGCTGGCCGCCTTCGAGCAAGGCATCGCCCTGACCCGTGACTGCCAGGGCGCGCTCGCCCAGGCCGAACAAAAGGTGCAGATTCTGCTCGAGCGCGACGGCGAACTTGCCGCGCAGCCGTTCGACGCCGAGCCTGAAGCATGATCAAAGCCTATCAGGCCAGCTGCCAGGCCCGCGTCGACGCCGCCCTCGAACCGCTGCTGCAAGCGCCTGCCGAACAATTGCAGCGCCTGTATGCGGCCATGCGCTACAGCGTGATGAACGGTGGCAAGCGCGTGCGGCCATTGCTCGCCTATGCCGCCTGCGAAGCCTTCGGCACGCCGGCCGAGCAAGCCAACGGCGCAGCCTGTGCGGTCGAGCTGATCCACGCTTATTCGCTGGTTCATGATGACCTGCCGGCGATGGACGATGACGACCTGCGCCGCGGTCAGCCGACCACCCACAAGGCGTTTGACGAAGCCTGTGCGATTCTTGCCGGCGACGGTTTGCAGAGCCTTGCCTTCACCGCCCTGCTCGACCCGGGCCTGAGCCCGCAAGCCGACTCGATCCGCCTGGCCATGGTGCAAACCCTGGCCAACGCTGCCGGCCCTGCCGGCATGGTCGGCGGCCAGGCCATCGACCTCGGCTCGGTCGGGGTCAAGCTGGATCAGCAGGCGCTGGAATACATGCACCGGCATAAAACCGGTGCCTTGATCGAAGCCAGCGTGCGCCTTGGCGCCCTGGCCAGCGCCCGCGCCGATCAAGCACAGCTGGATGCATTGCAGGTGTATGCACGCGCGGTTGGCCTGGCCTTCCAGGTGCAGGACGACATTCTCGATGTCGAGAGCGATACCGCGACCCTGGGCAAACGCCAGGGTGCTGACATAGCCCGTGACAAACCAACATACCCGGCCCTGCTGGGGCTGGACGCGGCCAAAGCCTATGCCGGCGAACTGCGTGACCAGGCCCTGGCGGCGCTGAGCGGCTTTGGCGAGCACGCCGAACCCCTGCGTGCGCTGGCCCGCTATATCGTCGAGCGCCGCCACTGACAGTACTGGCAGTACCCGCTCGCGTTGCATTGGCAGCGCGGCGGCTGAACCTGTGTGAATGGGCAGTTTGCCGAACAATGGGGTAAACTGCCGGGTCTTCAAACCTATAACGACTCGCCTGATGCCCACGACGTTTCAAGAGATCCCCCGCGAACGCCCGGCCACTCCGCTGCTGGACCGCGCCGACACGCCCGCCGGCCTGCGCCGGCTGGCCGAAGCCGACCTGGAGAACCTGGCCGACGAGTTGCGCCAGGAGTTGCTCTATACCGTAGGCCAGACCGGCGGGCACTTTGGTGCCGGCCTCGGTGTGATCGAGCTGACCGTAGCCCTGCACTACGTGTTCGATACCCCTGATGATCGTCTGGTCTGGGACGTCGGCCATCAGGCGTATCCGCACAAGATCCTCACCGGCCGTCGCCAGCGCATGCTCAGCCTGCGCCAGAAGGACGGCATCGCCGCCTTCCCGCGTCGCTCCGAGAGCGAGTACGACACCTTTGGCGTGGGCCATTCCAGCACCTCGATCAGCGCTGCGCTGGGCATGGCCATCGCCGCCCGCCTGCAAAACAGCGCGCGCAAGTCGATTGCGGTGATCGGTGACGGCGCACTGACCGCCGGCATGGCCTTCGAGGCGTTGAACCACGCCCAGGAAGTCAACGCCGACATGCTGGTGATCCTCAACGACAACGACATGTCGATCTCGCGCAACGTCGGTGGCTTGTCCAACTACCTGGCCAAGATCCTCTCCAGCCGCACCTATGCGAGCATGCGCGAAGGCAGCAAGAAGGTCCTCTCGCGCCTGCCCGGCGCCTGGGAAATCGCCCGCCGTACCGAAGAGTACGCCAAGGGCATGCTGGTCCCTGGCACCCTGTTCGAAGAGCTCGGCTGGAACTACATCGGCCCGATCGATGGCCACGACCTGCCGACCCTGATCGCCACCTTGCGCAACATGCGTGACCTCAAGGGCCCGCAGTTCCTGCACGTGGTGACCAAGAAGGGCAAGGGTTTCGCCCCGGCCGAGGTCGACCCGATCGTCTATCACGCCATCACCAAGCTCGAACCCGCCGACAAGCCAGTGGTGCCGCAGCAAGCCAGCGGGCCGAAGTACTCGGCAGTGTTCGGCCAGTGGCTGTGCGACATGGCGGCTGCCGACCCGCGGCTGGTGGGTATCACCCCGGCGATGAAAGAAGGCTCCGACCTGGTTGCGTTCAGCGAGCGTTACCCCGAGCGCTATTTCGACGTAGCTATCGCCGAACAGCACGCGGTGACGCTGGCTGCCGGCATGGCCTGTGAAGGCGCCAAGCCGGTGGTGGCGATCTACTCGACGTTCCTCCAGCGTGGCTACGATCAGCTGATTCACGACGTGGCCGTGCAAAACCTCGATGTGCTGTTCGCCATCGACCGCGCCGGCCTGGTCGGCGAAGACGGCCCGACCCACGCTGGCGCTTACGATCTGTCGTACCTGCGCTGCATCCCCGGCATGCTGGTGATGACCCCGAGCGACGAGAACGAGCTGCGCAAGATGCTCAGCACCGGCCACCGTTACAACGGCCCGGCTGCCGTGCGTTACCCTCGCGGGACCGGCCCGAACACGCCGATCAGTGCCGACCTCGAGCCCATCGAGATCGGTAAAGGCGTGGTTCGCCGCCAAGGCAAAACCGTGGCCTTGCTGGTGTTCGGCGTGCAACTGAGCGAAGCCCTGCAAGTGGCTGAAAAGCTCGATGCGACCGTGGTCGACATGCGTTTCGTCAAACCACTGGACGAGGCCCTGGTGCTGGAACTGGCGGCCAACCACGAGCTGATGGTGACCATCGAAGAAAACGCCATCATGGGCGGCGCTGGCGCTGCGGTTGGCGAATTCCTCAGCCGCGAAGCGGTGCTCAAGCAATTGCTGCACCTGGGCCTGCCAGATACCTACGTCGAGCACGCCAAACCTGCGCAGATGCTGGCTGAATGTGGGCTGGACGCGGCTGGCATCGAAGCTTCGGTGCGGGCCCGGATGGTCAAGCTCGGCTTGTGATTGTTGGGGCCGCTTTGCGGCCCCAAAGCGCCGTACGGAACTGTCATGAAACTCGCAACCCTGGCCACCCTCCTCTCCCTCCCCAGCACCCTGCTCGCCGCCGAACCCAGCCGCGATGACGCCCTGAAGCTGCCAGACGTACTGATCAGCGCCAGCCGCCAGGTCGAATCGCGCACCAGCACCGCTGCCGCCAATACCGTGTTCACTCGCAGCGACATCGACCGCCTGCAACCCTCCAGCGTGACTGACCTGCTGACCCGCGTGCCCGGGGTGCAGGTTGCCCCCACCGGCGGACGCGGCAGCCTGCCCGGGATATTCATCCGCGGCACCAAGGCCGCCCAGAGCCTGGTACTGGTCGATGGCGTGCGTATCGCCAATGCCACCTCCGGCGACAGCGGCCTACAGTTTCTCGACATCGATCAGATCGAGCGCATCGAAGTGCTGCGCGGCTCGCGTTCGGCGGTGTACGGCAGCGATGCCATCGGCGGAGTCATTCAGATCTTCACCCGGCGCAGCGGCGGCCCCGGCCTGCAGCCACGTCTGCGCGTTGCGGCCGGCAGCAACCAGACCTGGCAGCGCAGTCTGGGCTTGTCTGGGGGCAGCGACGCGACCCGTTTCAACCTCGGTGCCAGCCTCGACGAAACCGCCGGCATCGACTCGACCGGGCCGTCGCTGGCCAGAGATGGCGACCATGATGCCTACCGTAACCGTTCGCTCAACCTGAGCCTCAGCCACACATTCAACGAGCGCTTCGAGGCGGGCCTGAACCTGCTCGACAGCCAAGGCCGCAGTGAATACGACAACCCGTTCGGCCAGCAGCCCTACACCGACTTCAACGTCAGCAGCCTGGGCAGCTATTTCGATGCACAACTGAGCGATTTTTGGCATTCGCGCCTTGAGCTGGCACACAGCGAGAACCGCGACGACAAACGCGACAAGTTCAGTGACGAGCGCTTTGTGTTCAACACCTACCGCGACCAACTGACCTGGCAGAACGACCTGACCCCGAGCGAGCAGCACGCGCTGCTGCTGGGTGGTGACTGGTACCAGGACCGCGTGCACGCCAACACCGAGCTGGATCAGGACAGCCGCTGGAACCGTGCCGCATTTGTGCAGCATCGCTATCAGGGTGAGCACTTCTCCAGCGAGCTTGGCGTGCGCCGTGATCAGAACCAGCAGTTCGGCGGCAAAACAACCTGGAGCGCCAGCCTGACGTTACCGGTCAATCAGGCCAACGATGTGCTGCTTTCCTACAGCGAAGGCTTCCGCGCGCCGACCTTCAATGACCTGTATTACCCGTCGTACAGCAATCCCGACCTCAAGCCGGAGCATTCCAAGACCGTCGAGCTGCAGTGGCGCAGCCAGCTCGGCAGCGACAGCCAGCTGGAGGCGTCGCTGTACCGCACCGAATTGAGCGATGCGATCATCTTTGGCCAGGGCTCGATCCCGCGCAACGTTGCCAGCGCTCGGATCAACGGTGCCGAACTCGCCCTCAAACAGACGTGGGGTGCCTGGCACAGCCAACTCGGCCTGGCCATGATCGACCCGCGTGACCGCGACAGCGGCCACACCCTCGCCCGCCGCGCGCGCCGCACGCTGAGCCTGGATCTGGACCGCCAGTACGAGCGCTTCGGCGTGGGTGCCAGCTGGCAAGCCGTCAGCAGCAGCTTTGATGACGAAGCCAACCGCAACAGATTGGCCGGCTATGGCTTGCTCGGCCTGCGCAGTAGCTGGGCCGCGAGTGATGAACTAAAGCTGGAGCTGAAGCTGGATAACCTGCTCGACAAAGGCTACAGCCGCGCGCTCTACAGCTACGACAACAGCGCCTACGCCTACCGCGAAGAAGGCCGCCGCTGGCTGTTCAGCGTGACCTGGACGCCGGCATTGTAGCGTCGAGCAAGGCGCACAGCTTGGCGGTAGCTTCGATCATCTGCCCGCTTGGGCGCTCCAAACCGTTGTCCGGCAGCACCAGCAGGTGACCGCCAGCCGTGGCCTTGAGCTGCGGCCAGGCCCGCCAGCTCGCCAGTTGGGCCTGGTCGCCCGCGACAATCACATCAGGGTTGCGCGCCAGCACCGACTCCACACTAACCAACGGCGCCGGCTGCGGCAGGTCGGCGAACACGTTGCGCGCGCCACATACACTCAGCGCATCGCTGACGATCTGCTTGCCGCCCAAGGTATACAGCGGCTTGTCCCAGACCTGATAGAACACCGTCAGCGGCTGCTCGCGATGGTAGCGTTGCCGCAGCTCTTGCAGGCGCTGGCGCAAACCCGCCGCGTAGCGCTGGCCCTGTTCGGCCCGGCCGATACGGCTGGCGATGGCTTCGATGTGGCTGAGCAATTGTTCGAGCGTGGCCACTTCGCCATCGTAGCTGGCGATGCCCAGCCGGCGCAGTTGCTCGCGCTGGGCGGGGGCCACGGCGCCGGGCCACAACAACAGCAAGTCCGGCCGCAGGCTGAGCAGGCGCTCCATGTCCAGTTGGCCCTGGCGACCCACCGACGGCAGCTGACGCAGCGCCGCTGGCCGCTCGCCGCCGTCGAGCACGCCCACCAGCAGGTCATCGGCGTGCAGTTCGAGCATGATTTCGCTCATCGACGGCGCCAGGCTGACCACCCGCAGTGGCTCGGCGGCAACGGTGCCGCCGAGCATCAGCAGCAGGCAGCAGAGCAGCCGCATCAACCCAGCTGACGCGGGATGCGATAGAGGTACAGGATCACCACGGTGGACAACGCCAGCAGCACCTGGGGCACTGCCTCCAGCCCGACCAGCACCGACAGTGCGGCTACCCAGGCGGGGATGCAGGCGTACAGCATGGCCAGGCGGCGTACCCGCGCCAGCTCGATCCAGGCCGCGGGCTCTTCGACGCTGCCGAGCACCTTGCTGGTGTAGATCAACGCGCGCTTGTACGCGGCAAACCGAGCGAGGCTGAGAAACATGGTCGCGGCACCGGCAATGAACAGCGGCATCGCCAGCACCGGAATCAGGCCGTCACCGCCGCCAAACGCCCAGGCCATGATCGGCAGCGGCAGCAAGCCCAGCGCCAGGTACTGCCACCAGGTCAGGGCCAGCCGTCGCTTGACCTCGCTGCGGGTCACGCCTGCGGCACCTCACCCTGGTGCTCGGTGCCCATCATGTGGCCGAGCTTGCCGGCCTTGGTCGCCAGGTAGTGGCTGTTGTGCGGGTTGTGACCGGTGTGCAGCGGCACGCGTTCGGCAACGTTGATGGCCATGGCAGTCAGCGCCTTGACCTTGCGCGGGTTGTTGGTCATCAGGCGCAGCGACTTGACGCCCAGGTGCTCGAGCATCGGCAGGCAGATGCCATAGTCGCGCTGGTCGGCGGCAAAGCCCAGGCGCTCGTTGGCCTCAACCGTGTCGGCGCCGCCATCCTGCAGCTCGTAGGCGCGAATCTTGTTCAACAGGCCGATACCGCGGCCTTCCTGACGCAGGTACAACAGCACGCCGCGGCCTTCGCGGGCAATCGCCTGCAGCGCAGCTTCAAGCTGCGAACCGCAGTCGCAACGCTGGCTGAACAGCGCATCCCCAGTCAGGCACTCGGAGTGCAGACGCCCGAGCACCGGCTCACCATCAGCGATATCACCCAGGCTGAGCACGACGTGCTCGCGGCCCGTGGCTTCATCAAGAAAGCCATGCATGGTGAAGGTCGCAAAAGGAGTCGGAAGTTTCGAGGCGGCAACAAAGACGACGGGCACGTTGTGCTCCTGATTAGTAACTTGGAATTTCACGTGGGCCGATTGTATCAGCAGGCTGACAAGCGTGCGCACGGTGAATACCGTCGGTTAAGATCGAAAGGTTCGATGCTTAGCGAGGATATGCTCAGCGAGGCTGGCTGTCGGCAGTGAACGGATAGGGCTGCTTCCACTTCTTGAAGACCGCTTCCAGCTCGCCGCTGCGCACCAGTTGCTGCATGCGTTGGTCAAACAGCTCACTCAGCGCCTTGCCTTGCTCATTGTGAGCAAAGGCAAGATAGAGCGGCAATTCTGCTACATGAGTGCGGCGAAAGCTGTCCGGCTTGGGCGCCTGGGCCTGGACGTACTCGACTTCTGTGAGTGAATCGACATAGAAGTCGACCCGGTTATGCTCGAGCATCGGCAGAATCCCTTCGCGGCGCTGGATTTCCCTGAACTCATGAACATTCGGCAAGTAACTGCCGTAGTCGTAGCCGCGCACCCAGGCCAGGCGATAGTCGCCGATATTGGCGGGGGTCGGCACGGGCTTGCTGGTCAGGCCCAGCGCATAGATATGATCGACATCGAAGTGCCAGCGCGGGTAGAGGTTGTCGTCGCTCTCCTGCTTGTAGGAGCCAACCCAGGCATCCGCCTCGCCACGTTTGACCAGGCCAATGGCACGGCTGTAAGGCGCGCTCTGGATGGACACCTTGACCCCGGCGGGCTCGAACACCTGGCGCAACACATCCCACGCCAGGCCAGTGCCGTCGGCGTTGGTGTAGTCGAGCCAGTCTTCACTGACCAGATGGATCTGGCCCAACTGAGGCTTGTCGCTGGCGTTGGCAACAGCGCCGCCAAGCAGCATCAGCAACAGCAGCACCGTCGTCCTTAACCCCATCTGCCACTCCCGTATCAGGCTACCGCCCAAACTAGAACCTGCATGCCCAGCCAGGCGAACACACCGGCGAGGATATCGTCGAGCATGATGCCGAATCCACCATGCACATGTTTGTCGATCCAGCGAATCGGCCACGGCTTGAGGATGTCGAAGAAGCGGAACATGAGGAACCCGGCCAGCAACCACTGCCAACCCTCCGGCACCAGCCAGAGGGTGATCCACATGCCGACCATTTCGTCCCAGACAATGCCTTCATGGTCGTGAACGCGCAAGTCGGTGGCGACCTTGCCGCACAGCCAGAAGCCGAACAGCATGGTCATACCCAGCAGCAGCCAGTAGCCCCAGTCGGGCAACATCTGCCACAGCGGAATGAACGGCAGCGCCACCAGCGAGCCCCAGGTGCCGGGGGCCTTGGGCAAAGTGCCGGAACCGAAGCCAAAGGCGATGAAGTGCCACGGGTTGCGCCAGACCGAAGGCGGAACGAACTCCGCAGGCACCTGATTGGGGTGGTCGGTCACGGTGTCTCCCTAAAATGTTGATAGCCGCGTTGTCGCGGGGTGATGTCCTGGCCGTGTTCGTCGCGCAAAATCACGCCTCCGCCAGCCACTGCCCGGCCGATGACATGCACCGCCAGGCCAGCGTCGCGCAGCGCGGGCAGTTGCTGCGCGGGCAAGGTGAACACCAGGACATAATCGTCGCCACCGGTCAGCGCCGCCTGGCGGGCTGCCGCTGGCCCTGAAAAAGCCACTAGAGCAGGTGACACTGGCACCTGGGCCAGGTTCACCTCGAGCGCCAGCCGGGATGCCTTGGCGATATGACCGCAGTCGGCCAACAAGCCATCGGAGATATCCAGCGCCGCGGTGGCCTTGCCGCGCAGGGCCTGGCCCAAGGCAAACTGCGGCGAAGGTGACCAGTACTGTGCCAGCAGCGGCGCACTGATCTCGACCGCCGCTTCGCGCTCGCCCAGCACCAACGGCAAGGCGCCGGCGGCATTGCCCAGCTCGCCGCCCACACAGAGCAAGTCACCCACCTGCGCGCCCGAGCGCAGCAGGGCCTGCCCGGCCGGAACCCGGCCAAAAACAGTCATGGTGATACTCAGTGGGCCGCGGGTGGTGTCGCCGCCAATCAGGCTCAGGCGGCAATGTCGCGCCATGCGATCGAGGCCTTCGGCATACGCCTTGAGCCACTGTTCGCTGACCTCGGGCAAGGTCAGCGCCAGGGTAAAGCCGACGGGCGTGGCACCCATGGCTGCCAGGTCACTGGCCGCTACGGCCAGCGAGCGCTGGCCCAGTAGCGAGGGGTCGCAGGCGTGCGGAAAATGCACGCCGGCGACCAAGGTATCGGTAGACACTGCCAACTGCGCGGCAGCCGGCAGGTCAAGCAGGGCACAGTCGTCGCCGATCCCCAACGCAACACCTTCGCCGCCCTGCGCACAGGGCGCGGCGGCGAAGTAATGACGGATCAGCTCGAACTCACCCATGGCTGGTCAGCGCCGCAATCAGCGCTTGAACGCCTTGACTTCCGCTTCACGGACCTGCGGCGCCAGCTTGTCGAGTACACCGTTGACGAACTTGTGGCCGTCGGTGGCGCCGAAGATCTTGGCCAGCTCGACGCCTTCGTTGATCACGACCCGGTAAGGTACGTCAACGCGCATCAGGAACTCCCAGGTGGACAGGCGCAGAACCGCCAGTTCAACCGGGTCGAGCTCTTCAAGCGGGGTGTCCAGGCAAGGCTTGAGCGCGGCATCGATGTCGTCTTTCTTCGCTGGAACCCCGTGCAGGATCTCGCGGAAATAAGCGCCGTCGATGTCAGAGAAATCGTTGTCGACGCGGAACTGCGCCTCGATTTCATTCAGCGATTGCTTGGCCATGTGCCACTGATAAAGCGCCTGGGTCGCGAGCTTGCGTGCTTCGCGACGCTTGGCGCTTTTCGATGGTTTGCCAGCATCCGCAGGTTTTGGATCGCGCGGGTTGAAACGATCGCTTTCGTCGCTAATCACTTGGCCTCCAACTGCGCCAGCAGGCTGACCATTTCCAGTGCGGACAGGGCAGCTTCAGCGCCTTTGTTGCCGGCTTTGGTGCCGGAACGTTCGATGGCCTGCTCGATCGAGTCGACGGTCAGTACGCCGAACGCGACTGGCACACCGAACTCCATCGACACCTGGGCCAGGCCCTTGGTGCATTCGCCCGCAACGTATTCGAAGTGCGGAGTACCACCACGGATCACGGCGCCCAGGGCGATGATCGCGTCGTAAGCGCCCTGCTGGGCGACTTTCTGTGCAACCAGCGGGATTTCGAAGGCGCCAGGAGCACGGATGATGGTGATGTCGCTTTCGCTGACGCCATGGCGTACCAGCGCATCAACGGCACCGCTCACCAGGCTTTCGACGACGAAGCTGTTGAAGCGGCCAACCACCAAAGCATAGCGACCTTTGGGGGCGATGAAGGTACCTTCGATGGTCTTCAGGATCATTGCGGTGTTCTCATTTTAAAGAGCGAGGCCGCCCTAGGCGGCCTGCAGGAGGGTTTGGACACGAGCGCCAGGGCGATTGGCGCGCCTGTGTCACTCAGAGGGCACGTATTCTACAACTTCCAGATCGAATCCGGATATCGCATTGAACTTCATCGGCGAGCTCATCAGGCGCATCTTGCGCACACCGAGGTCACGCAGGATCTGCGAACCGGCGCCAACCGTGCTGTAGGTGCTCGGCGTCTTGACCTGGGTTTCGCCGGCGCTTTCGCGGATATGCGCCAGCACCACGTCGCCATCGAGCGGGTGACCGAGCAGCAGCACTACGCCGCTGCCGGCCTCTGCCACGGCGCTCATGGCGGCGCGCAGGCTCCAGCGGCCGGGCTGTTTGACCATCAAGAGGTCGCGCAGCGGGTCCATGTTGTGCACCCGCACCAGGGTCGGTTCTTCGGCGCAGATCTTGCCCAGGGTCAGTGCCATGTGCACATCGCCTTCGACCGAATCACGGTAGGTGACGAGGTTGAACTGGCCCAGTTCGCTGTCCAGTGGCTGCTCGGTGACCCGCTGAACGGTACGTTCGTGGATCATGCGGTAGTGGATCAGGTCGGCGATGGTGCCGATCTTCAGGCCGTGCTCGGCGGCGAACACTTCCAGCTCGGCGCGACGCGACATGGTGCCGTCGTCGTTCATCACTTCGCAGATCACCCCGCTCGGCTCGAACCCGGCCATGCGCGCCAGGTCACAGGCCGCTTCGGTGTGGCCAGCGCGGGCCAGGGTGCCGCCAGGCTGGGCCATCAGCGGGAAGATGTGGCCAGGGCTGACGATATCGTCTGCCTTGGCATCCTTGGCTGCCGCGGCCTGCACGGTGCGCGCACGGTCGGCTGCGGAAATCCCGGTGGTGACGCCTTCGGCGGCTTCGATCGAGACGGTGAACTTGGTGCCGAAGCCCGAGCCATTGCGTGGCGCCATCAGCGGCAGCTTGAGGGTCTCGCAGCGCTCGCGGCTCATCGGCATGCAGATCAGGCCACGGGCGTGCTTGGCCATGAAGTTGATGTGCTCGGGCTGGCAGCACTCGGCGGCCATGATGATGTCGCCTTCGTTCTCGCGGTCTTCGTCATCCATGAGGATGACCATCTTGCCTTGGCGGATGTCTTCGACCAGCTCTTCAATACTGTTGAGCGCCACGCGGCACCCCCTTCTCGATCAGGATTTCAGGTAGCCGTTGGCGGCCAGGAAGCTTTCGGTGATGCTACTGCCCTTGCTCGGTGCGGCAGCCTTGTCACCCAGCAGCAGACGCTCCAGGTAACGGGCCAGCAGGTCGACCTCAAGGTTCACCCGACGCCCGCTGCGGTAGTCGGCCATGATGGTTTCGGACAGGGTATGCGGCACGATGGTCAGCTCGAATTCGGCGCCATCGACCTCATTGACCGTCAGGCTGGTGCCGTCGACGGTGATCGAGCCCTTGTGGGCAATGTACTTGGCCAGCTCCTTGGGTGCGCGCACGCGGAACTGGATCGCGCGGGCGTTATCGCTGCGCGAGATGATTTCGCCGACGCCGTCGACGTGGCCGCTGACCAGGTGGCCGCCCAGGCGGGTGGTCGGGGTCAGGGCTTTTTCCAGGTTGACCGGGCTGCCGCTTTTCAGGTCGTTGAATGCGGTGCAGTCGAGGGTTTCGCGGCTGACGTCAGCCCAGAAGCCGTCGCCAGGCAGTTCCACCGCAGTCAGGCAGACGCCATTGACGGCAATGCTGTCGCCCAGTTTGACGTCACCCAGGTCGAGCTTGCCGGTCTGGACGTAGACGCGCACGTCGCCGCCCTTGGGGGTCAGGCTGCGGATGGTGCCGATCGATTCGATGATGCCGGTGAACATTGGGTTCTCCTCGGAAACTGGGCGGCGTTGGGCCAGCCGGGCATTATACGCCGGTGGCCGGTTGGGGGATGGCTGTGACTCGCCAGTCATCGCCCACCGCGCGCATTTCGGTGATTTTCAGTCGCGGCGCTTCGCTCATCTTTGCCAGCGGCCAGTCCAGCAATGGCCGGGCCTGGGAGCCAAGGAAGGTGCCGGCAACAAACAATTGGTATTCGTCGATCAAACCGAGCTGGGCAAACGCGCCAACCAAACCGGCGCCCGCCTCCAGCAGAATCTCGTTGGCCCCGCGCGCCGCCAGGGCGCTGAGCAGGGCTGGCAGATCCACCCGGCCATCGGCGCCGGGCAACTGCAGCAGCTCATGGCCGGCCTCGGCATAGCGTGGGTCAGCGGCGGCGCTGGTGACCACCAGTACCGGCCCGGCCTGGAACAAAGGCGCAGTCAGCGGCAGGCGCAGGCGGCTGTCGATCAGCACCCGCAGCGGTGGCCGTGACAAGGCCAGGGCGGTGCTATCAGGGTCCAGGCCCAGCTCGCCGCCGCGCACGGTCATCCGCGCATTGTCGGCCAGCACACTGCTGGCGCTGGTCAGCACCACGCTGGAGCGCGCACGCAGGCGTTGTACCGCTGCGCGGGCGGCAGGGCCGGTAATCCACTGGCTTTCACCACTGGCCATGGCGGTGCGTCCGTCCAGGCTCATCGCCAGCTTGGCGCGGACGAACGGCAGGCCGTGCTCCATGCGTTTCAGGAAGCCGGGATTGAGCGCACGCGCTTCTTGCTCGAGCACGCCACTGACAACCTCGATACCGGCCTCGGCCAGGCGCCGCAGACCTCGCCCGGCGACTTGCGGGTTAGGGTCCTGCATGGCGGCGACCACCCGGGCCACCCCGGCCTTGACCAGCGCTTCGGCACACGGCGGGGTGCGCCCGTGGTGGCTGCACGGTTCAAGGGTGACATAGGCGCAGGCGCCCTGGGCGCGCTCGCCGGCCTGACGCAGGGCATGCACTTCGGCGTGCGGCTCGCCGGCGCGCACATGCCAGCCCTCGCCGACCACCTCGCCATCACGCACGATGACGCAGCCAACGCGCGGGTTGGGATGGGTGCTGTACTGGCCTTTGCGGGCCAGTTGCACGGCCAGGGCCATGTAGTGGGCGTCGAGAATCGCGGTCGGGCTGGGCATGTTTACTCTTTGCCCGGCTGGCGCGCCAGGCGGTCGATTTCTTCGCGGAATTCGTCAAGGTCCTGGAAACGCCGGTAGACCGAGGCAAACCGAATGTAGGCGACTTCGTCGAGTTGACGCAGCGCCTCCATGACCAGCTCTCCGACCACCAGCGACTTGACCTCGCGCTCGCCGGTGGCGCGCAGCTTGTGCTTGATCTGCGCCAGCGCTGCTTCCAGGCGCTCGACGCTGACCGGGCGCTTTTCCAGCGCGCGCTGCATGCCGGCTCGCAGCTTGTCTTCGTCGAATGGCTGGCGGGTGCCGTCTTGCTTGATCAGCCGCGGCAGTACCAGTTCGGCGGTTTCGAAGGTGGTGAAGCGCTCGCCGCAGGCGACGCATTCGCGCCGGCGACGCACTTGTTCGCCCTCGGCGACCAGGCGCGAGTCGATGACCTTGGTGTCGTTGGCACCGCAAAAGGGACAGTGCATGGTGGCAGGCAACAAAAAAAGGGAGGGCCATGGTAGCGCATCCGACTGGCAAGACAAGCCAAAGGGGTTACCATCCACTCAAATCTGCCCCTGAAGGACTTCTCCATGCACTTTCGAGCGCTCGTCGTGCTCTGCCTCGCTGGCCTGATGACGGCCTGCAGCAGCGATAAACCTAAAAACGAACCGGTGCCCGCAACGCCGGCGCCGAAAACGGTGAAAAAGGCCCCGGCGCTCGGTCCGCTGCCGGCTTATCAACGGGAAATCAGCGGCAGCCTGCAAGACGTGCCAGCGGGTGCCGAGGTCGAGCTGGCATTGCTGCTGATCGACGAACGTGATCGCCCGCAGCGGCTGCTGGCCAGCAGCACCCTGACCGGTACCGGTCAGGACCTGCCCTACCAACTGCGCTTCAACCCGGAAGCATTCCCGGCCGGTGCCCGCGTCGAGTTGCGCGGTCGCGCCAGCCGCTCGGGTCAGTTGATCATGCACCTGCCGCCACAGCGCATCGTCCAGGCTACGAGCCAGGCCACCGGCCCGCTGCGCTTCGAGAAAGCCCCGTAAATGGCGCCAGTGCAGTTGCAGCATGCGCTCAGCGGTCTGATCGGCGAAGCGCAGCTGGTTGCCACTGCGCTGCCGGAGTGCGCGCTGAAACTGTGGCTGCTCGACGCCGATAACATGCACCGCGCATTCACCCGCGAAGAGACCCAGCGCATCCTCGATGAGCCGCCGTACTGGAGCTTCTGCTGGGCCAGCGGCCTGGCCATGGCCCGCTACCTGGTGGCCAATCCACAGTGGGTCGAGGGCATGCGCGTGCTCGACTTTGGCGCCGGTTCGGGCATTGCCGGGATCGCCGCAGCGCGGGCGGGTGCTGTCGAGGTGGTTGCCTGCGACCTTGATCCGCTGGCCTTGGCTGCGTGCCAAGCCAATGCTGCGCTGAACCAGGTCGAGCTCGGTTACAGCAGTGATTTTTTTGCCGAGGCCGACCGCTTCGATCTGATTCTGGTGGCTGATGTGTTGTACGACCCGGCCAACCTGCCGTTGCTCGATGGTTTTCTCAGCCGTGGCCGCCAGGTGCTGGTGGCCGACTCGCGGGTGCGCAATTTCAGCCACCCGCTGTACCGTCAGTTGGACCTGCTCGAAGGCTTGACCCTGCCCGACCTGGCCGAACCGCACGAATTCCGCCGGGTCAGCCTGTACCACGCCAACCGCGAGCCTTTATAGTGGTGTCATTCAGAGATTTGCGAGAGTTGCGATGAGCCAAGCCCCCGATACCAACGCCCTGCCGTACATTTTCGATGCTACCGACGCCAACTTTCAGCAGTTGGTCATCGAGAACTCCTTCCACAAACCGGTGCTGGTGGATTTCTGGGCCGAGTGGTGTGCGCCATGCAAGGCGCTGATGCCGTTGCTGGCCAAGATAGCCGAGGGTTATCAGGGCGAGCTGTTGCTGGCCAAGATCAACTGCGACGTCGAGCAACAGGTGGTTGCCCAGTTCGGTATCCGCAGCCTGCCAACCGTGGTGCTGTTCAAGGACGGTCAGCCGGTCGACGGCTTTGCCGGTGCGCAGCCCGAATCGGCGATTCGCGCCCTGCTCGAGCCGCACGTGCAGATGCCTGCCGCGCCGACTGCCTCGCCACTGGAAGAAGCCAAGGCGCTGTTTGCCGAAAGCCGCTTTGCCGAGGCCGAAGCGACCCTCAAGCTGTTGCTGGGCGAAGACAACAGCAATGCCGAGGCGTTGATCCTGTACGGCCGTTGCCTGGCCGAGCGTGGCGACTTGAGTGAAGCTGAGGCCGTGCTGGGTGCGGTCAAGAGCGACGAGCACAAGGCAGCGCTGGCCGGCGCCAAGGCGCAGCTGACCTTCTTGCGCCAGGCCGCCAGCCTGCCGGAAGCCGCCGACTTGAAGAGCCGTCTGGCGCAGAACCCTGAGGACGACGAAGCCGCTTATCAGCTGTGCATTCAGCAGTTGGCGCGCCAGCAGTACGAAGCGGCGCTGGATGGGTTGCTCAAGCTGTTCCAGCGTAATCGGGGTTATGAAAGCGGATTGCCGCACAAGGCGCTGTTGCAGGTGTTCGAGCTGCTCGGCAATGAGCACCCGCTGGTTACCGCGTATCGGCGCAAGTTGTTTGCCTTGATGTATTGAGGCGCATATCGGCCCGACGGTCTGCGGGGCCGCACAGATCCTGGGGCCGCTGCGCGGCCCTTTCGCGACACAAGGCCGCTCCTACAGGCCGGCGGTGAGCCATGAGCAACTCGGTCGCCTGTAGGAGCGGCCTTATGTCGCGAAAGGCCAGCGTAGCTGGCCCACTATGCTTCAACCGATCCAGTGATAAACAGGCGCATCCCCCGCGCTTTCCACCCTCACCTCAGCACTGTGACGCAAGCGCACCAGCAGCCGCTTGCCCGCCGCCGTGCTGCCGGTCAACTGCTCCAGTTGCTCAAGTAATTCTGGCCCAGTCATCTGTCCGGCCACGCGCAAGGCTTCGCGCGCAGCTTGCCACTGGTCATCGTTCTGCCGCACCGCCGGTGCCGGCGTTGCCTTTTCCGCCGGCGCAGCCAACTCCACCTGACGCCCAAGCTGCGCCCATTCCGCCGGCTCCAGCTCGATGGTCAGGTCCACCGGCCACTCGCCGATCGTTCCTCGTATTCTCACCTTGGCTTCCTCGCTCACAATTGCCTGGCACCCATGCTCCCACGACATGAAACCTTCGCCAAGCAGCTGGCACTCGCTAGAAAAATTGTTATAACATTACTAAATCATTCGCCCTGCTCTCTGGAGTTGTCCATGCGCCGTCTGTTGCTTGCACTGCCCTTCGCCCTGCTGCCCCTGGCCGTGGCGCATGCCCACGATGAGCATGATCACGACCACACCGCGCTGGGCGCCCATGAACACGGCGTGGCCAAACTCGACGTAGTACTGGATGGCAACACCCTCGAGCTTGGCCTGGACAGCCCGGCGATGAACCTGGTGGGCTTTGAACACGCCGCCAGCAGCGATGCCGACAAGGCCAAGGTAGCCAGCGTACGCCAGCAACTGGAGCAGCCACTGCAGCTATTGGGTCTGGCCAAGGACGCTGGCTGCAGCATCGACGCGCAGGAGCTGCAAAGCCCGCTGTTCGACGCACCAGCAGCCGCTGCCGGCAAAACCGAGAAACACGCCCACAGCGATATCGAAGCGCACTATCAGTTTACCTGCAGCAACCCCGGCAAACTCGCCAGCATCGACCTCGCGCCGCTGTTCAAGGCTTACCCGGCGATGCAGAAGATCAACGTGCAGTTGATTGGCCCTAATGGCCAAAAAGGCCTTGAAGCAACGCCGACCACCGCGACGGTCGCGTTCTGAATGAGCCAGGCGTTGATCGAACTGCGTGATCTGCTGTTCGCCTGGCCCGGCCAGGCACCGCTGCTGGATATCCCGCAGTTTCGCCTGGAAGCGGGCGAAGCGCTGTTTCTCAAGGGCCCCAGCGGCAGCGGCAAGACCACCCTGCTCGGCCTGCTTGGCGGTGTGAACCTGCCGGCGCAGGGCAGCGTGCGCCTGCTCGGTCAGACCTTGGCCGAGCTGGGCCAGGGCGCGCGCGATCGCTTCCGCGTCGATCACACCGGCTACATTTTTCAGCAGTTCAACCTGCTGCCGTTTCTGTCGGTGCGAGAAAACGTCGAACTGCCTTGTCGTTTTTCTGCCAGCCGCGCCGAGCGTGCCCGCCAGCGCCATGGCAGCGTCGATCAGGCCGCCACGCAACTGCTCGCGCACCTGGGCCTGACTGACCCGGCAATGCTCGCGCGGCGCGCCGATAGCCTGTCGATCGGCCAGCAGCAACGAGTAGCCGCGGCCCGGGCGCTGATCGGCCAGCCGGAGTTGGTGATCGCCGACGAGCCAACCTCGGCGCTCGATGCCGACACCCGCGAAGCCTTTATCCGGCTGCTGTTCGACGAATGCCGCGCTGCCGGCTCCAGCCTATTGTTCGTCAGCCACGACCAGAGCCTGGCGCCGCTGTTCGATCGACACCTGTCACTGGCCGAACTCAATCGCGCCGCCGCGCCCCGGGAGGCCTGATGTACCTGCTCCGCCTTGCTCTGGCCAGCCTCGCCAACCGGCGCTTCACGGCCTTTCTTACCGCCTTCGCGATTGCCCTGTCGGTCTGCCTGCTGTTGGCCGTGGAACGGGTCCGCACCGAAGCCCGCGCCAGCTTTGCCAGCACCATCAGTGGCACCGACCTGATCGTCGGCGCCCGCTCGGGCTCGGTCAACCTGCTACTGTACTCGGTGTTTCGCATCGGCAACGCCACCAACAACATCCGCTGGGACAGCTATCAACACTACGCCAGCGACCCGCGGGTGAAGTGGGCGATCCCGATTTCGCTGGGCGACTCGCATCGCGGCTATCGGGTGATGGGCACCAGTACCGATTACTTCAGCCACTACCAGTACGGCCGGCGCCAGCACCTGGAACTCAGCCAGGGCCGACCGTTTGCCGATAACCCGTTCGACGTGGTGCTGGGCGCCGAAGTCGCCGAGGCACTGCACTACAAACTCGGCGACAAGCTGGTGCTGGCCCATGGCGTAGCGGCGATCAGCCTGGTCAAACACGATGACAAACCGTTCACTGTGGTCGGCGTGCTCAAACGCACCGGCACCCCGGTTGACCGCACCCTGCACATCAGCCTGGCCGGCATGGAGGCCATTCACGTTGACTGGCACAACGGCGTACCGGCTCGCGGCACCGGCCGCATCAGTGCCGAGCAAGCGCGCGGCATGGACCTGCAACCGACTGCGATCACCGCCTTCATGCTTGGCCTGAACAACAAGATCGCCACTTTCAGCGTGCAGCGCGAGATCAATCAGTACGCCAATGAGCCGTTGCTGGCGATTCTCCCGGGCGTGGCCCTGCAGGAGCTGTGGAGCCTGATGGGCACCGCCGAGCAAGCCCTGTTCGTGGTTTCGTTATTTGTCGTGCTGACCGGCTTGATCGGCATGCTCACGGCGATTTTGACCAGCCTCAACGAGCGCCGCCGGGAGATGGCCATTCTGCGCTCCGTGGGTGCTCGGCCCTGGCATATTGCCGGCCTGCTGGTCCTCGAGGCGCTGGCGTTGGCGGTAGCCGGTATCGTCGCCGGGCTTGGCCTGCTGTATGCCGGCATCGCTCTGGCTCAGGGCTACGTGCAGGCCAACTATGGTTTGTACCTGCCACTGGCCTGGCCGAGTAGCCATGAATGGACGCTGCTGGCTATCATCCTCGGCGCAGCGTTGCTGATGGGCAGCGTGCCGGCCTGGCGTGCCTATCGGCAGTCATTGGCTGATGGTCTGTCGATTCATTTGTGAGTGATTACCATGCGTCTGCCCCGCCTTAGCGCTCAGCTCCCGCGCTGCCTCATGCTACTGGTGCTGCTCTTCAGCTCGCCGGTGTGGGCGGCTGAGCCGCGCGAGCTGGATTGGCCGGCATTGATCCCCGAAGGCGCGCCAGTGCAAGCCCCGCAGCTGGCGCCGCTGCACGACCTGTCGCAGATCGGCAACGCGCTGGCGGCCGAGTCCGCGCCGCCAGCACCACAGCAATCGGCCAATGCTCCGGTGGTGCAGGCGCTGGACAATCAGCAGGTCAAGCTGCCGGGCTATATCGTGCCGCTGGAAGTCAGTGAAGAAGGCCGTACCACCGAGTTCTTGCTGGTGCCGTATTACGGCGCCTGCATTCACGTGCCGCCACCGCCGTCGAATCAGATCGTGCATATTTTCAGCGAGATGGGCGTACGCGTCGAAGACCTGTACCAACCGTACTGGATCGAAGGGCGTATGCAGGTCAAAGCCAGCAGCAGCGAGCTGGCCGACACCGGTTACCAGATGGAAGCCGAAAAAATCTACGCCTACGAGCTGAAATAAGCCCGCAGGACGGCTATGCCGCGCTTCGTTGAGCTGGGTCAAACATTTGGTTTAAGCGCCTCCGTACCATTAGGCCATTGATTACCAATGTCCTTTCGGAGCTTCCATGAACAAGTCCTTGCTCGGCGCCTCGCTCGTCGCCCTGGCCCTCGTTGCGCCTGCTGCCCACGCTCACCAGCCGGGTGATTTCATTGTCCGCGCCGGCGCCATCACCACCGCGCCCAACGAAAGCAGCGGCGACTTGCGCTTCGACGGCAACAAGGTAGCCGGCACCAAGGCAACCCTGACCAGCGACACGCAGCTGGGCCTGACCTTCGCTTACATGCTCAGCGATCACATCGGCGTCGAGCTGCTGGCGGCCACGCCGTTCCAGCACACCGTTGGCGTCAAGGGCCTGGGCGGCGGCCTGGATGGCAAGCTGGCCGACATCAAGCAACTGCCACCGACCCTGTCGCTGCAGTACTTCCCGATGGACCCAGCCTCCAAGTTCCAGCCGTACGTAGGCGTGGGCATCAACTACACCCTGTTCTTCGATGAAGACCTGAGCAGCGCGCGCAAGCAGCAAGGCTTCAGCAACTTGAAAATGCAGGACTCGATCGGCATCGCCGGCCAGGTCGGCATGGACTACATGATCACCGACAACGTGCTGGTCAACGCCTCGGTCTGGTACGTCGACATCGACACCAAAGCCACCGTCGACGGCCCTGCCGCACTGGGCTACAGCAAGACCAAGGTCGACGTTGAAGTCGATCCATGGGTATACATGGTCGGTATTGGCTACAAGTTCTGATCGTTGCTGCATGACAAAGCCGTTGCCATCAGGCAGCGGCTTTTTGCTGTCAGCGCTGGCCATTGCCTGTTTGCCAGCGCAGATACAGCCAATAAATCAAGGCCAGTGCGCTGAACCCCGCGCCCACTGCGCACACGGCCATCCAGCCCCAGCGCGCATAGACCCAGCTCGCCGCTACCGCCCCCACCCCGCTGCCCAGCGAATAACAGCACATGTAGGCCCCGATCAGGCGGCTGGCCATCTCACTGCGCCCTTTCAGCAGCAATGTCTGGTTGGTGACGTGCACCGCCTGAACGGCAAAATCGAGCATTACTACGCCCAGCACCAGCGCCAGCAATGAGTATTCAAGAAAGGCCGTGGCTACCCACGACAGCAGCAACAGCAGCAAGGCCACGCCTGTGGTTCGCTGCGCGTGGCCCTGGTCAGCCAGACGCCCGGCACGTGACGCTGCCATCGCACCGGCGATTCCGGCCAGGCCAAACAGGCCGATCTGGGTATGGCTCAGCGCCCGCGCTGGTGCGCTCAGCGGCAGTACCATTGCACTCCACAGCACGCTGAAAGCGGCGAAGGTCAGCAAGGCCAACAGCCCACGCTGGCGCAACAGCCGATCGTGTCGATACAGACCGACAACCGACGCCAGCAATTGCCAATAGCTGGCGCTGCGGGCGCCTGGCTGCGCGCTCGGCAACTTGCGCCAGAGCAGCAAAGCCATCAACAGCGCCAACCCGGCAGCAACAAAATAGACACTGCGCCAGCCGGCAACGTCGGCGAACCCACCAGCCACCAGCCGCGCCAGCAAGATGCCCAGCACCACGCCGCTGGTGACCTGGCCGACCACGCGCCCCTGCTCCTGCGCTGTCGCCAAGGTCGCGGCATGCGCCACCACCACCTGCACCACAACCGCCAGCAGCCCGACCAGGCTCATCGCCAGCAGCAATACGGCCCAGTCCTGCGCCAGCCCGACCGCCAGCAGCGCCGCGGCCGAGAGCAGCAGTTGACAGACGATCAAGCGCTTGCGCTCGAACAGATCGCCCAATGGCACGACCAGCAACAGGCCAACCGCATAGCCGGCCTGAGTCGCGCCGACGACCAGCCCGACCTTGCCCGTTGCCACCCCCAGGCTGGTCGCCATCGACTCGAGCAACGGTTGAGCGAAATACACCGAGGCCACAGCCAGTGCACAGGTCACGGCAAGCAACAGAGTGAGTGAGTGGGTAAGTGGCGCAGGGCTGAACGCGGTCATGGCAGGCACTCGAAAACTGGTTTCATATTGAAACCACTTACTGGCCTTCTAGCAAATGTGGTTTTAATCTGCAACCAGATAAACAAGCGAGGTTGTCGCCATGCTGGACCCGATCAACAACCAATGCCCCGTGGCACGCGCGCTGCTGGTGCTCGGTGATCGCTGGGCGCTGATGATTCTGCGTGATGCGTTCGATGGCCTGCGCCGCTTCAGTGAGCTGCAGAAGAGCCTCGGGCTGGCGAAGAACATCCTCTCCTCGCGCCTCAAGCTGCTGGTAGAAACCGGCCTGCTGACCCTGCAACCCGCCTCGGATGGCAGCGCGTACAAGGAGTACGTGCTGACCGACAAGGGCCGCGCGGTGTTTCCCATCGTGATTGGCCTGCGCCAGTGGGGCGAGCAATTTCTATTCGAAGCCGGCGAAACCCGCTCGCAACTGCTCGACAGTGCCCACGGCCAACCTTTGCAGACACTGCAGGTGCAAGCCAGGGATGGCCGCGTGGTGGGGCCGGACGATTGCCTGCGGCGGGTGGTGCGGCATGGGGTGAAGCCAGGTCGCGGCTAATTACGTAGCCAGGGAGCCGGGAATTATCCGCGAGCAGTCGGGTCGTTAGCGCGGTGTCGAGTGCGCTGGGGCCGCTGCGGGCGCCAGCGATCTCAAGCCAGAGATAAACACAGAGACCTTGAAGCGGATGGGTTTCAGTGCGAAACCAGTGCTCTGCTGACACCCAGCTCCATATCATCGATCAGGGCCTTGGCGAGCTCACTCAATATTCGTACAGCGCTCCCTGCTTGCCGATCATTCTCCATCTCCGCCTCTGTAGCGAGATGGCGGATACAGCCCAGGAGTACGGATAGCTCCGAGAACGCCTGATCAAGTGGCACATCACGCTGTACGCAGAAAAGGTTCTGGCAAGGTGTCTGGCCTTGAGTTTTGCGGTGCTTGATATCGGTTTTCATGACACCGCCTCCTTGTCCCTGGCATGCGCAACCAACGCAAGTATCAACTGGTTGAGCACCTCTATGACCTCCAGCAAGTACTTGTGGATGCCAATAGGCTCACCGAAAAGATTGGCTTTGATTGTTCCGTTCAAGCAGTCGAGCAGCTTGTCGACCTGGGCGAGCGCATCTTCCACGCTGAGTTCGGCGTTAATCAGGAAATAGGGTACTGGCGGATCCGGGACGAGCTTTTTCATGGTCAGGTCTCTTGTGTGTTCACAGAAAACCACCACCGTCGCTCTTCTCACGGATTGAGGGTGGCAGCCGTGCACAGGGTGAGAAACCGAGACACAAGAGAAACCCGGCCAGACCGAAGTCTGCCCGCGCACGGCTGCCATAAACTGGCCGTAATTTGTGTTGTCGGGTTCTCACACCCGGTCACCACTTCTGGCGACCCTGTGACATTAGGACTGAGGTGATTCCCCGACAACTGAGCTGCTTCCGAAAGACGCGTAGGATAATTCCTAGACGGGCTTTTGCAGAAGCATTTGGATTTGATTTCAGAAAGGTCTGACGCGCAGATGGGTTTCCCGCAGGCCTGAGCGACCTGCAGAACGGTGCTTAGCCCCTGCCCAACAGCTTGGCCAAACCTTCGACCATCGGCGTTGGTTGAGGGAAGTCGAAGCGTGCCAGCAAGCGCGCGTTGTCGGCACGGGAGTGGCGGATGTCGCCCGAGCGGGCTTCGCCGTAGCTGATTTCCGGCAGGCTGCCAATGACGTCGCGCAGCGCGGCCAGTAGCTGATTCAGCGAGGTGGCCTGGTTCAGGCCGATGTTCACTGCGCCCTCTTCCACCTGCGGTTGCTCGAGGGCCTGGACCATGACCTGGACCAGATCACCAACATAGAGGAAGTCGCGGGTCTGCTCGCCGTCGCCAAATACCTTGATCGGCAAGCCTTGGGTAGCGCGCTCGCTGAAGATGCTGATCACCCCGGAATACGGCGAGGACGGATCCTGGCGCGGGCCGAAAATGTTGAAGAAGCGGAAGATCACCGGCTCCAGGCCATGCTGGCGGCGGTAGAAATCCAGGTACTGCTCGCTGGCAAGTTTGTCCACTGCGTAAGGTGTCAGCGGCGCCTTGGGGGTATCTTCGGCAATCGATTGGCCTTCGCCATTGTTGCCATACACCGCGGCGCTGGACGCAAACAGCACCCGACGCACGCCATTCAGGCGCATGGCTTCGCAGACATTCAGCGTGCCGATGAAATTGCTCTGGTGGGTTTTCACCGGGTCATCCACCGAGGCCTGCACCGAGGCCACGGCAGCCAGATGCACAACGGCGCGGCAGCCAGCGGCAGCACGGGCGACCAGAGCGGCGTCGGCGACATCGCCTTCGATCAGCTCCAGGCCGGGATGCTGCAACTGCAGGTTGGCGCGCTTGCCGGTGGACAGGTCGTCAAGGATACGCACCGCATAGCCTTTGCCCAGCAAGGCGTCGGACAGGTGCGAGCCGATGAAGCCCGCGCCGCCGGTGATCAGAATAGGGGCGTCAGCCATGTCGGTAGAATCGGTCCAGTAAAGGCGCCAGGCCCGAGCGCCAGGCGCGCGGCTTGATGCCGAAGGTATGAAGGATCTTCTTGCAGGCCAACACCGCATTTTGCGGCTCTTCGCTGGCATCCGGCCGTGCCGCATGGGCCTGGGCGGTCGGTGCCTGCACTGCGAGCTGGCGCCATTGCTGTGCTTCGGCAAGGATCGCCTGGCCCAGCGCCAGCGGCGTGGTCGCCTCGTTGCCGGCGTAGTGATAGGTGCCCCACAGCGGCGCGGCGCAGTCGAGTTGCTTGAGTACCGAGAGGATGACCCGGGCCGCATCGTCCACTGGCGTCGGATTGCCGCGGCGATCGTCCGCCAGGAGCAATTCCTGCGGCTGCTCGGCGCGGGTCAGGAAGCGCCCGAGGGTGCCATCGATGCTCTCGTCCAGCACCCAGCCAAAGCGCAGCAGCACATGCTGCGGGCAAGTTGCGCGCACGCTCTGCTCGACCCGCCACAGCGCCTGGCCGCGGCTGCCCAGGGGCACCGGCTCGTCCTTTTCGCTGTAGGCAGTGGCCCGCGAGCCATCGAACACGCGATAGCTGGAAGGTTGCACGAGGATCATTTCGTGGTGCTGGCACAGCTCGGCCAGACGCTCGACTGCGCGCTCTTGCTGGGCGAGGCGCTGTTCGCTGACCGCCTCGGCCTGGAACCAGTCGAAGTAATAGGCGAGGTTGATCACCACGTTGGGGCGGTGTTCGTCCAGCAGCAGGGTCAGGCTGGCCGGATCCCAGCCGTTGTCCGGCGGACGCGGCGCCAGGAATCCGATGTCTTCCTCGGCCCCGAGACGAATCAGCGCTTGCCCGAGGGCATTGCCACCACCCAACAGCATCAGGCGCATACGCATAGGGTAAAAAAGTCCGCTCAGATCGTTGGAAGAAAAAGCATTTTGCGGTTTCCGACAGGGGAAGTCCAACGCCTGCTGGATTGCGGCGTTGCTCGGCACTGCAGTGGCGCACTTCGCAAGGCTGTTATCGACCTATACTGAGCGCGCCATCCCCTGCTCAGCGCGAAGGTCAAAATGCCCACCGAATCCATCGCTGCACACCGTTCGACCTGGCAGTACGACGAGGCAGCGCCCGGCGCAGAGCGGTTCATCGAACAGTCGTTCGACGGCTATCGGCAGCAGGCACGACTGCTGGTGCCCGATGTTGCACACGCCCCGCCCGCCTTTATCGTCGGTGGCGCACGCTCGGACTTCACCCGCCTCAACCCGTTGCTGTATCGCCTGCAGGCGCAGGGCATCGGCTCGCTCAGCGGTAACCTGTCCGGCCACAGCCTGGCCAGCCAACCGGGCGCCGCCGCGCCGTCGCTGCACACCAATCTGCACGAGGCACTGAGCTTTCATCAGCATATCGCCGAGCAGTGCCATACCCTGATCGGCCATAGCCTTGGTGCAGCCATTGCGCTGAAGATGGCCGCGCAGTTGCCAAGCATCTCCAAACTGGTGCTGATCTGCCCGGCGGTTTACCCGGACGCGGCGCACCAGGCGCCGTTCGGCCCGGCGTTCACCGCAGCGATTCGCCAGCCGTTCGCCTTTCTGCAATGTGATAGCTATGAATTCTTGCGCACCTTTACCGGCCAGGTATTGCTGGTGATCGGTGAGTACGACGGGCTTAATTCGCGTGCTTATGGCCAAGGCGCGGGGACCTCGGCGGGGACGCGCTGGGTGTCTGGCGTGCAGCGCTACAGCCCGATCCCGGAAGAAGTCACCCATACCCTGCTGCGCTCAGTGCCGGCGCCACATGTCGAGTGCCTGCTGCTGACCGACTGCGACCACGGCATCGCCGCTCACCTGCGGGACAATCCGCAGGTCGCCGACCAGGTGGCAGAGGTGACCGCAGCGTTCATTCGCGGTTGAGGCGGCCTACTCGATCTCGAACAGGCCGTTGCTCAGCGGGCCGACGCTGAGGCGCTCGCGCACGTCATCGTCGATGCGCGGATCATCCGGGCGGTACAGCTTGACCTGCCGGTAGGCATTGATGCGGTTGATCTCCTCGCCGAGAAACTCCCAGACCACGCGGGTACAGGCCGGGTTGCGCCGGTCGCCGCTGGAGACTCCGGTCTTGAGCCCGTTCAAGCGGGTAATGCGGCTCTTGAAGCTGGGGATGAGGATGGTCTGGCTCATCTCGTTGAGGGTGAGTGATTCGTAGTCGATCAGGAACATGCGGTCCTGCAGCTGGAACGCCGCACCAAGGTAGCGGCAGCGCACTTCGGCATGCAGGTCGGTGGCGCTGCTGCGCTCCTGGCGTTCCTGGCGCTCGAACAGAAAGCTGCCGCGCTCCTCCCGCAAATGCACCAGCGACACCAGAATGGTACCCGGCACCGACATGCAGTTGGAGTATTCGAAGTAGTAGCCGCAATAGCGCGAGAGATTGCCGGCATGCGCATGCAAAGGCTTGAACAGCTCACTGATGGGGTCGTTCAACGGCCCGTTCTGCTCCGAAGGAATGCGCGCACCTATCAGCCGGGCAAACTGCTCGGGCGGCAAATTCAGCTCGTAATCCTCGACCCCGAAGAAATCGCCGATGCGCTTGAGGTTGTAGGCCGTCGGACGGCTCTGCCCGCTCAAATACTTGTTGAACTGGGCGCGGTTGATCGACAGCTGCCGGCAAACCTCGGAGATAGAGCGGTAGTGGCTACAGGCCAATTTCAGGTTGCTAGCGAAATGATCGCTCATGTACGAGGTCCAGCTGATGCGAGTGATGCAAGCATAGCATCAAGTCGCGCCAACTGAGAGCAACCCGCGAAATTGTAACGACTCTTGTCATGGCCAACCATGCGCCCAACGAAAAGCGGCGCGTCGTTGCCGCCGCTGGTCATTCCACGCGAAGAATAAGAATCGAGGTCATTTGCCATGCTCGAAGTACTCAACGATTTCCTTTCGGGGAAGCTGCTCATCGTCCTTATCGTCGGACTTGGTAGCTACTTCACCCTCCGCTCGCGGTTCGTCCAGTTCCGTCACTTCGGCCACATGTTCGGTGTGTTCAAAGAATCCCTGCGTGGCCAGGCTGGCCAGCTGAGCTCGTTCCAGGCACTGATGCTGAGCCTGGCCGGCCGCGTTGGCGCCGGTAACATCGCCGGTGTCGGCATCGCTGTGACCCTCGGCGGCCCAGGCGCTGTGTTCTGGATGTGGGTGACCGCGCTGGTTGGCATGTCCAGCAGCTTCTTCGAATGTACCCTGGCCCAGGTGTACAAGCGCGCCGATGGCGATGGCCTGTACCGTGGCGGCCCGGCGTACTACATCTTGCATGGCTTGAAATTCAAGCGCATGGCGGTGGTGTTCTCGCTGCTGTTGCTGGTGACCTACGGCTTCGCCTTCAACGGCCTGCAGTCGTACACCGTGACCCACTCGCTGCAAAATGCCTTCGGCTTCCCGCCGCAGCAGACCGGTATTGCCCTGGCAGTGCTGCTGGCGATCGTCTTCCTCGGTGGTATCAAGCGTATTGCTTCGGTGTCCGACCTGCTGGTACCGGTCAAGACTCTGGCCTACATCGGCGTCACCCTGTATGTGATCGGCAGCCAGATCGAGCACGTGCCAGCGATGCTGGAAACCATCTTCAAAAGCGCCTTCGGCCTTGACCCTGCGTTCGGCGGCCTGCTCGGCAGCGCGATCGTGATGGGCGTGAAACGTGGCGTGTTCGCCAACGAAGCGGGCCTGGGCAGTGCGCCCAACGTTGCTGCCGTGGCCGCGGTCAAGCACCCTGGCGCACAGGGCGTGGTGCAGGCGTTCAGCGTGTTCCTCGACACCTTCGTGATCTGCACCTGCACCGCACTGCTGATCCTGCTGTCGGGCTTCTACACCCCAGGCTTCGAAGGTGACGGCATCGTCCTGACCCAGAACTCGCTGGCCGCTGTAGTCGGTGACTGGGGTCGTCTGTTCGTCAGCGTCGCGCTGTCGCTGTTCGTCTTCACCTGCATCCTCTACAACTACTACCTGGGCGAAACCAGCCTGCAGTTCCTGACCCGCAAGCGTTCGGTGCTGATGGGCTACCGCGGCCTGGTCCTGGCGCTGATCGTATGGGGTTCGGCGCAAGACCTGTCGACCGTGTTCGCCTTCGCCGACATCACCATGACTTGTCTGGCCTTCGTCAACCTGATCGCCCTGACCCTGCTGTTCAACATCGGCCTGCGGGTCATGCGCGACTACGATGTGCAGCGCAAGGCTGGCATCAAGCAGCCAGTGTTCGATTCGAGCAAGTTCCCTGACCTGGACCTGGACCGCAACGCCTGGCCAGTTCCGGCAGCCGCTGAAACAACCGCTGACAACACCGTCGGTCAGGTTCAGACCCAGCGCTGATATCCTCCCCTGCCAGCCGCCCCGTTCGCGGGCGGCTGCTTCTCTCTCCGCTCATCGTTACGGAATGCGCCATGCGTGCAGTCAAGAATCTTCTCGTCCTCTATACCGGTGGCACCATCGGCATGCTCGAAACACCCCAGGGCCTCGCCCCGGCGGGCGGCTTCGACGTGCGCATGCGCGAGCATCTGGCGCAACTTGACGATGCTCCGCAGATACAGTGGACACTGCGTGAAATGAACCCACTGCTGGACAGCGCCAACATGCAGCAAGCCAACTGGCTGGCCATGCGTGACGCGATTGTCGAAGCGGTGGAACGTGACGGCCACGACGGCGTGCTGGTGCTGCACGGTACCGATACGCTGGCCTACACCGGTGCAGCCTTGTCGTTCGTGCTGCTCGGTTTGCCGGTGCCGGTGCTGCTGACCGGTTCGATGTTGCCCGCCGGCGCGCCAGACAGCGACGCCTGGGACAACCTGATCGGCGCCCTGCGCCTGCTCGAAAGCGGCATCGAGGACGGCGTGCAGCTGTACTTCCACGAGCAGTTGCTGCACGGCTGCCGCGCCTCCAAGCTGCGCAGCGAGGCATTCGACGCCTTCGCCGCCCTGCCCCGTCATCGCGACAGCGAGCGCGCGCCAGCCATCCCGGCTGTGCTTGACTACCGTCAGCTGCGCCAGCCGGTAAAGCTGGCGGTATTGCCGGTGTTCCCCGGCCTGCAGGCAGAACACCTGCGCGGCCTGCTCGACAGCGGCGTGCAAGGGTTGGTGCTGGAGTGCTACGGCAGCGGCACCGGGCCGTCCGACGACCAGGCCCTGCTGGATGTGCTGCATGACGCCCACCAAGGCGGCGTGGTGATCGTTGCGATCAGCCAGTGCCCGGTCGGCTCGGTGGTATTTGACACCTATGCCGCCGGTAGCCGGCTGCGTGACACTGGCCTGATCAGCGGCGGCGGCATGACCCGCGAAGCGGCGCTGGGCAAGTTGTTTGGCTTGCTTGGGGCGGGGCTGGATGCGCAGGCGACGGAGCATTGGTTTGCGCTGGATCTGTGTGGGGAGCGGGCTTGAAGGCCTGATTGCCTAAAGAAAGCATCGGCAGCTTCAGATTCGCCGCCGATGCCCGCTCTAGCGCTGAGCAGAGCGGGCGGTACACCACTGCCGAAGCATCCCGGCAAACATCTGCGCTACGTCAGACAGCGGCCGATCAGTCGCTGAAGTAAGGCCAATCGGTGCGCGCAGCAGGGAACTGCTGAAAGGCAATTGCTGCACCAGCCCCAAGCGCAGATCCAGGTCGATCACCCCGCGTTGCACAAACCACACGGCGTCATAGTCGTGGACGTATACCCGAGAAAATGTCTCGCTCAGCGATTCCTGAATCTGAAAGCGTTGAACGCCACCACTGCTGAGCAGGAAGTTGTCGATGCTGGTTCGCACCAAGGTACCTTGCGGGGATGCCAGCAGTACGTGCGCGCGCAAATCATCCAACTGCAGTTGCTCGCGCTGGGCCAGCGGGTGTCCCGTGCGCACCACCAGCAGCAAATCCTCTTCATATAACGCCTCGAACATCACTCCGAGCATGTCTCGACCAATCAGCCGTCCGACGATCAGATCGAGTTCGCGGGTGCGCAGCTTGCCCACCAGGTAGTCATACATACCGGATTCCACGCGAACCTGTACATGCGGGTAGCGCTCGCGCATCTGCGCCACCACGGGTGCGAGCATGTAGCCCGCAGCTGTCGGCAACGCTCCAACCTTGAGAATCTGCGGTGCCGGCGCAGCCGTCTGGCCTTCGTCCATGGCCAACCGAAAGCTGGCCATGGTCTGCGCTGCGTGTTTGTTGAAGGCCTCACCGGCCTGGGTCAACTGCACACCCTTACGCCCGCGCAGCAGCAACTGCACATCCAGCTCTTGCTCTAGCTCCTTGAGGCTTTTCGATACGGCTGAAACAGTGATGTGCAGCAGCTTGGCGGCAGTGACCAGGCTGCCAGCGCTGACCACGGCAAGAAACACCCGAAAGTGGCGCAGGTTGATGGCATTAAGGTGCATGACTGGCTCCTTGTTCAACCCACAAGTTAACCAAGCGCTGATTTTATATCAATTTATTCAACAAAAAGTTTGCTCTAGCATCGACCTATCCACACGGAACCGATAACCAGGGCAATCATATGATTTCAACCTCACCGCCACGGCTCGGCGCGTCCAGCGCATCTTTGCCAAGCCTGGCTCCCGAAGCCTTGGTTGAGCAACTGGCCGAGCACGGCTATCAAGGCGTTGAGTGGCGCGTTGCCGATACCTCTGGCCTGGACTTTGCTCGCGCCTGGGATGCCCGCAGCAACAATCGCTGCACCATCGCCCCGACAGTACACGCGGTCGAGGACATCTACCGGCGCTGCCAGGCCGCCGGCCTGGAAATCTTCTGCCTGAGCCCTTACCTGGCGGTTGGCGACACTGACCAGGCGCAGCACATGATCGACCTCGCCGCTCGGGCAGGTCAGGCTCGCTTGCGCTTATGGGCACCTGGCTACGTGGATGAGCGCTATCCAGCGGCCTATGCGCGCATGCGCCGCTTCCTTGACCAGATCCTGCCACTGGCCGAACAGGCCGGCGTGCGTCTGGCGCTGGAGGTGCATCAACGCACCATCTGTTCCAGCCCTTCGCTGGCCATGCGCGTGGCGGAACATTACCCCGCCGAGCGGTTAGGCATCATTTATGACCTCGGCAACCTGGCCATCGAAGGCCGCGAGGATGTGCAGATGTCGCTCGACCTGATGGGTGCGCATCTGGCCCATGTGCAGGTCAAGAACGTCGCGTACCAACCACTCGGCCCCGGCCAAGGCTGGCAGTGGCAATGGTGCCCTCCCGATGAAGGCGTACTGCCGCTGCCGGCAATGCTCGCCACCCTGCGTGCCAACGGCTTTGCCGACTGGATTTCGGTAGAAGATTTCGATGCCCGCCACAGTGACCTGCACAAGCTGCGGCGTAACCGCGACCTGATCGGCCGCTACCTGAACCTGACACCTTTCGTCCCTGCTGCCAGCCAAGAGGTACCTTGCCAATGAACACTTCCACCGACCCGCGTCGGGTTGCCTTGGTCACCGGCGCCGCTGGCGAACTGGGCCGGGCCATCTGCGCTCGCTTGAGCCAGGACGGCCTGGACCTGGTCGCGGCGGACCTCGACCTTGAGGCAGCGCAGAGCCTGGTCGCGCAACTGCCGTTGTCCCCGGGCCAGAGAGCGTTGGCAGTGCACGCCGATCTCGGCGATCCGGCCTCCATCGCTACCTTGGTGGAGCATGTTGGGGCTGCCTTTGGCCGCATCGATGTCGTGGTGAACAACGCAGCGGTCAATCACCGCGGCTCGATCTACGATTTCGACGTCGCCAAGTGGGATCACATGATGGCTGTCAACCTACGCGGTCCGGCCCTGCTGTGTCAGCAGGTTGCACCCTACTGGCAGCGGCAGAACAGCGGCCGAGTGATCAATATGGTCTCGCGCTGCTGGGTGGCCGGCGGCCCACCGGCCTATGTCGCCTGTAAGGCGGGCCTGGTCGGGTTGACCCGCTCGATGGCGCGCGAGCTGGCGCCACACAACGTCACCGTCAACGCCATCGCGCCTGGACTATTGCCCTCGGCTTTCACGCTCGATGGCCGTGATGCCGATAGCTTCGAGCAGATGGCCCAGGGTTCGATCAACAGCACACCCTTGAAGCGCCTGACCACGCCCGAGGACATTGCGGGCACCACTTCATTCCTGGCCTCGAGAGATGCCGCTTTTATCACTGCCGAGGTGATTCACGTCTGTGGAGGCAGCCAATTGGCGCCGTTCGGCAGCCGCTGACCTGTTGCAAGCCCCGTTCACCACAATTACAAGAAAGGCTAACCCATGCAAACTCACGCGACCGACAATCGGCGCATGGCCCGCAGAGCTGCATTCGGCAGTTTTCTGGGCAGTGTCGTCGAGTATTACGACTTTTTTATCTACGGCTCTGCTGCCGCGCTGGTCTTCAGCACGCTGTTCTTTCCCTCGTCTGACCCGATGGCGGGGACGTTGGCAGCCCTGGCCACGTTCGGCGTCGGTTACCTGGCCCGGCCCGTAGGCGCGCTGGTCTGCGGCCACCTTGGCGACCGCTTCGGGCGTAAACAGGTACTGATGATGACCCTGATGCTGATGGGCATCGCCACGTTCACCATCGGCCTGCTGCCCACCTACGCCAGCATCGGCGCATGGGCGCCAGCGTTGCTGGTGCTGTGCCGCCTGCTGCAGGGCTTTTCTGCTGGCGGCGAGCAGGTCGGCGCCAGCCTGCTGACCATGGAGCACGCTCCGGGCAAGAGCAAATCGTTCTACACCAGCTGGCTGATCAATGGCGCATCGATGGGCTCGATCCTCGCCACGTCAGTATTCATCCCACTAACGATGCTGAGTGAGGAACAGTTGCTGAGCTGGGGCTGGCGGATCCCGTTCCTGCTCAGTGCAGTAATGGTCATCATCACCTGGATAATCCGCCGCGGCGTCGAAGAAAGCCCGGAATTCAAAGCCAGTAAAGCCAAGCCAGAACACTTGCCTGTCGCTGATCTGTTCCGCCATGAAGGGCGCGCCTTCATCATTGTGTTCTGCTGCGCCCTGGTCTGCTCGGTGTCGTCGCTGGTGATGATCTTTGGCTTATCCTGGGCGACCAACAATCAGGGGGTCGAGCGCGCGTCGATGCTCACGGCCATTGCCGCGAGTCAGGCCGTCGCCCTCCTCTGCCAACCGCTGTTCGGCCTGCTGGCTGACCGCATCGGCCGCAAGCGTATCTTCACCCTGGGCGCGTTCGCCTGCAGCGCTGGAGTGTTCTTGTTCCTGTGGTCGATCACCACCGGGAACATCGGCCTGATCATGTTTAGCACCGTGCTGCTCAAATCTGTGCTCTACAGTGCGCCGAATGCACTATGGCCATCCTTCTATGCCGAGATGTTCAGCATCCGTGTGCGCTATACCGGGGTTGGCCTGGCGACCCAACTGAGCTTCATCATCGCCGGCTTCTCACCAAGCATTTGCTATGCGCTGATGGCTGATAACCACGACTGGTTGCCGGTAGCCTGCTTCATTGGTGGCCTTGCACTGATTGCGGCAATTGCTGCGCTGGTATCGCGGCCAGCGGGCGAAGCCGCTCCTGCGACGCATCAGCCGATGCAGCAACACGCGCGGCACTGAGCCGAAAACCCAACCTTCAGGAACTGAACCATGCAATTTGCGCTTATCGCCTACGATTACGACGATGCCCTTGAACGCCGCCTGCAGTGCCGTGAAGAGCATGTGGCGCGCTTGCACGCGCTGGCCGCCAGTGGCAATTTCCTTGGCGGCGGAGCACTGCTCAACACCGAGGGCAAGATGATCGGCTCCAACGTGCATATCGCTTTTGAGTCCCGCGCCGCACTCGATATCTGGCTGCAGAGTGAACCCTACCTTGAGCAGAAGGTGTGGGAAAAGGTCGAAGTGCTGGAAATCAAGCGACTGCCGATTGGTTGAAGCTGATCGGCAGCGTGTTTGAAGTCTAAATTACATGAGCCCAAAAGGCCCTCGGCGCGTTGCAGCGCTGGGGGCCTTCGCTACTCCAGACAAGCGCGGAACTCCAAGACGCTCAGCAAGCGAATCATTGATTCAATGTAATCTCAAATTTATCTTCACCCAGGTGAGTGATCTTGACGGTATTAGACACATCCTGACCGTCTTCAGACTTTAACTGATAGTTGGCCTGCAAATAGGACTCGCAGGTCATGATTTCCTTAGAACCCAACTTGCTGCCCACAGCCATGCACACACTACCAATCGTTGCGATAGGCCCCGGATAGATCTGTATATACTCGAATAACGTCGGCCCAGCCATGCTGTTATACGTTATGGTTTCCGGGCCGAAGATCATGGTGATGACACCGATGGCTGTCACGAGAAAGCCCACGCCTACCAACAGCCAGTAGGCATACACTGCGCCGCCCTCCTCAGCGTTGACGTATGCCTGATAGGCATCGACAAAGCCGGCAACGCAATACTCGCTTTGCGAGTCTTTGATTGTAATTCGACTTGAAGAAATGATGTCCTGCATGGGCCCGCTCCTTGAAAAAGCGGATTGTACTTAATAAATTCGGGCATTGATTACCAAGCAAGCAACCTCAGAAACTTCCTACACTAAAAGTTATCTTTGAAGCACACCTGCAACTTCCACTAACAAACCATCGAAACATTGACATCGAGTCAATAAAAAAGCCCGCAGCATAAGATGCTGCGGGCTTTTTATTACGACAAGACTATTGATTAAAACGGAATATCGTCATCAAAGCTGTCGAAGTCAGCTGCCGGCTGTGGCGCTGGCTGTTGCGGCGCCGGGCGCTGCTGAGCCTGCTGGGGGCGTGGTGCCTGCTGGCGCGGTGCCTGCTGCTGTGGCTGCTGGTTGTACTGCTGTGGCTGACCACCGCCCTGGTTGTAGTTGTTACCACCACCCTGGTTGTACTGATCACCGCCGCCTTGTTGGTTCTGCGGGCGGCCGCCGAGCAGCTGCATGGTGCCTTGCATGTCGACGATGATTTCAGTGGTGTAGCGCTTGATGCCGTCTTTTTCCCACTCGCGGGTCTGCAGCTTGCCCTCGATGTAGACCTGGGAACCCTTGCGCAGGTACTCACCGGCGATTTCGGCAACTTTGCCGAACATCGACACACGGTGCCACTCGGTACGCTCGACCTTCTGACCGGACTGCTTGTCGGTCCACTGCTCGCTGGTGGCCAGGCTCAGGTTGGTCACGGCGTTACCGTTGGGCAGGTAGCGGACTTCGGGATCCTGACCACAGGTACCGACCAGAATGACTTTGTTAACCCCACGGGCCATAACGTTCTCCTAGGCTTCGCACGCCGATGAGGCTGGATTTACCAGACGCTCGAGGGTCGCACGGTCCAAAATTTTCGTATCCAGTTTGATATAGATGGCGGCTTCTTCTGCCACCACCACGGCGTCGGTCACACCCGGCACGGCCATCAGGCGTTCGGTCAACCCGGCTTCCCGGACCGCCTCAGGCGTCAGTGGCATGCGCAGGCTGGTCACATAGGGCGGCTCGTTCATGCTCAAGGCGACGACCAACCACACAGCACACAGCAGCGCACAACCGACGAACACCATGCCCAGACCACCATGCTGGAATAACCAGCCACCGATGATTCCTCCCAGCGCGGCACCGAGGAACTGGCTGGTGGAATAAACCCCCATGGCCGTTCCCTTGCCGCCGGCGGGCGACACCTTGCTGACCAGCGAAGGCAAGGATGCCTCCAGCAGGTTGAAGGCAGTAAAGAATATCACGGTGCCGATCACCAGTCCGTGCAAGTTGTCAGCCCACTGCCAGAAGAACACCTCGACCAGCAGCAGAACGCTCACCGCGCCGAGCAACACACGCTTCATCTTGCGCTTTTTTTCGCCGTAGATAATGAACGGCACCATTGCAAAAAATGAGACGAACAACGCGGTCAGGTATACCCACCAGTGTTCTTCCTTGGGCAGGCCGCCGCGTTCGACAAAGGCCAAGGGCAGCGCAACGAAGCTGGCCATGAGGATCGCATGCAGGACGAAAATACCCACGTCCAGGCGCAGAAGGTCCGGATGGCGCAGGGTTGGGCCGATGGCCTTGCGCGCCACCCCCGACTCGCGGTGCTGCAGGGTGCTGTGCGCATGCGGCACGAAGAAGGCCACCAGCAGGATGCCGACCAGGGCAAGTCCTGCAGTCGCGAGGAACAATCCCGACAAACCAAAGGCGCGCGTCAACAATGGCCCCACAACCATTGCCACGGCAAACGACAAACCGATGCTCATGCCGATCATGGCCATGGCCTTGGTCCGGTGCTGTTCTCGGGTCAGGTCGGAGAGCAGCGCCATGACCGCTGCCGAGATCGCCCCGGCGCCCTGCAGAATGCGCCCGGCGATCACGCCCCAGATCGAGTCGGCCTGGGCTGCCAGCACACTGCCGAGGGCGAAGATGATCAGCCCAAGGTAGATCACCGGGCGCCGGCCGATGCGGTCGGAGATCATCCCGAACGGGATCTGCAGCACCGCCTGGGTCAGGCCGTAGGCACCGATGGCCAGGCCGATCAGCGCAGGCGTGGCGCCGGCCAGGTCCATGCCGTAGGTGGCAAGTACCGGCAGCACCATGAACATGCCCAGCATACGAAAGGCAAAGACCAGGGCCAGGCCACCGGCGGCGCGAGTCTCGCTACCACTCATGCGCTCGTTGTGGGTGTCGTGCATGGATAAACCTCGTGTGAACCGGCGGCGATTCTATCAGTCCCACGCCTTGACGGCATATACGCGACGCTTTGCCGCGTAATGGCAGCGCGCCGTATACTTCTATGTTTATGCCCGCCAAGCGAGGCCGCAGTGGACAAGATTCTGATTCGTGGGGCACGTACCCACAACCTGAAGAACATCGACCTGACCCTGCCCCGGGACAAGTTGATCGTGATCACCGGTTTGTCCGGTTCCGGCAAGTCATCGCTGGCTTTCGACACCCTCTACGCCGAGGGTCAACGCCGTTATGTCGAGTCGTTGTCGGCTTACGCCCGGCAATTCCTGTCGATGATGGAAAAGCCCGACGTCGACACCATCGAGGGCCTTTCTCCGGCAATCTCGATCGAGCAGAAATCAACCTCGCACAACCCGCGCTCCACGGTCGGCACCATTACCGAAATCTACGACTACCTGCGTCTGCTGTATGCACGGGTAGGAACCCCGCGCTGCCCGGACCACGACATTCCGCTGGAAGCGCAAACGGTCAGCCAGATGGTCGACCTGGTGCTCGAGCAACCTGAGGGCAGCAAGTTGATGCTGCTGGCACCGGTCATCCGCGAGCGCAAGGGCGAGCACCTGGCGGTGTTCGACGAGCTGCGCGCGCAGGGCTTTGTGCGCGTGCGGGTCAACGGCAAGCTGTACGAGATGGACGAGCTGCCGACCCTTGAGAAACAGAAAAAACACAGCATCGATGTCGTGGTCGACCGTTTCAAGGTCCGCAGCGACCTGCAGCAGCGCCTGGCCGAGTCGTTCGAGACAGCGCTGAAGCTGGCTGACGGCATTGCCTTGGTAGCGCCGATGGACGACGAGCCCGGCGAAGAAATCATCTTCTCTGCGCGCTTTGCCTGCCCGGTCTGCGGCCATGCCATCAGCGAGCTGGAACCCAAGTTGTTCTCCTTCAACAACCCGGCTGGCGCGTGCCCGACCTGCGATGGCCTGGGCGTGAAGCAGTACTTCGACACCAAGCGCCTGGTCAACACCGAGCTGACCCTGGCCGAGGGCGCGATCCGTGGCTGGGACCGGCGCAACGTGTACTACTTCCAGATGCTTGGCTCGCTTGCCGCGCATTTTGGCTTCAGCCTGGAACAACCGTTCGCTGAACTGGCAGCAGAGGATCAAAAGATCATTCTGCAGGGCAGCGGCAAGCAGAACGTCGACTTCAAATATCTGAATGACCGTGGCGATATCGTCAAGCGCTCGCACCCGTTTGAAGGCATCGTGCCGAATCTGGAGCGACGTTACCGCGAGACCGAGTCGGCCACGGTGCGTGAAGAGCTGGCCAAGTTCCTCGGTACGCAGCCATGCCCGGACTGTCGCGGCACGCGCCTGCGCCGTGAGTCGCGGCATGTATGGGTTGGCGAGAAAACCCTGCCAGCGGTGACCAACCTGCCGATTGGCGATGCCAGCACCTACTTCAGCGAGCTGACCCTGACCGGTCGCCGCGGCGAGATCGCTTCGAAGATCCTCAAGGAGATTTGCGAGCGTCTGCAGTTTCTGGTCAACGTCGGCCTTGATTACCTGACCCTGGATCGCAGTGCCGACACCCTCTCCGGTGGCGAAGCGCAGCGTATTCGCCTGGCCAGCCAGATCGGCGCGGGCCTGGTCGGCGTCATGTATATCCTCGACGAGCCTTCGATTGGCTTGCATCAGCGCGATAACGACCGCTTGCTCGGCACGCTCAATCACTTGCGCGACCTGGGCAACACGGTGATTGTGGTGGAGCACGACGAGGACGCCATTCGCCTGGCTGACTACGTTGTCGACATCGGCCCGGGCGCTGGTGTACATGGTGGCCAGATCGTTGCCGAGGGCACGCCACAGGAGGTCATGGACCACCCTGATTCGCTGACCGGTGCCTACCTGTCCGGGCGCAAGAAGATCGCTGTGCCGGCCAAGCGCACTCCCCGTGACAAGAAGCTGTCGCTCAAGCTCAAAGGCGCGCGTGGCAACAACCTGCAGAACGTCGATCTGGAAATCCCGATAGGCTTGCTGACTTGCGTGACCGGTGTCTCCGGGTCGGGCAAGTCGACGCTGATCAACAACACGCTGTTCCCGCTGGCGGCGACTGCGCTGAACGGCGCTACCAGCCATGAGGCCGCCGCACACAGCAGCATGGACGGCCTGCAGCATCTGGACAAAGTGGTCGACATCGACCAGAGCCCGATTGGCCGCACCCCACGCTCCAACCCGGCGACCTATACCGGCATCTTCACGCCGGTGCGCGAGCTGTTTGCAGGGGTGCCCGAGTCGCGTGCGCGCGGTTATGGTCCGGGACGGTTCTCGTTCAACGTCAAGGGCGGCCGCTGCGAAGCGTGTCAGGGCGATGGCCTGATCAAGGTCGAGATGCACTTCCTGCCGGACATCTACGTGCCCTGCGACGTGTGCAAGAGCAAGCGCTACAACCGCGAGACGCTGGAGATCAAGTACAAAGGAAAGAACATCCACGAGGTGCTGGAAATGACCATCGAGGATGCCCGCGCATTCTTCGATGCAGTGCCGGCGCTGGCGCGCAAGCTGCAGACGCTGGTGGATGTCGGCCTGTCGTACATCAAGCTTGGTCAGTCGGCCACGACCCTCTCCGGGGGCGAGGCGCAGCGGGTCAAGCTATCCCGTGAGCTGTCCAAGCGCGATACCGGCAAGACGCTGTACATCCTCGATGAACCGACTACCGGCCTGCACTTCGCCGATATCCAGCAGTTGCTCGATGTACTGCACCGCTTGCGCGATCACGGCAACACCGTAGTGGTGATCGAACACAATCTGGACGTGATCAAGACCGCCGACTGGCTGGTCGACCTCGGCCCGGAGGGCGGCTCCAAGGGCGGCCAGATCATCGCGGTGGGTACGCCTGAAGAGGTGACCAAGATGAAGCAGTCGTATACCGGCCACTACCTCAAGCCGTTGCTGGAGCGTGACCGGGCGTAAGCCTACAAAAAAATCCCCCAGTAGCGAGCTACCGGGGGCTTTTTTACAACCATGCAGCCCGTTACGGCAAGCTGATTACATCTGCGATTGCAGGTAGTTCTGCAGGCCGATGACCTTGATCAGACCCTGCTGCTTTTCCAGCCAATAAGTGTGATCTTCTTCGGTATCTGCCAACTGCTGACGCAGGATGTCGCGGCTGATGTAATCCTTGTGCGTTTCGCACAATTCAATGCCTTTGCACAACGCTGCGCGCACCTTGTACTCGAGGCGCAAGTCGGCTGCGAGCATTTCCGGCACAGTGGTGCCCACGTCCAGATCATCCGGACGCATGCGCGGGGTGCCTTCCAGCATGAGAATGCGGCGCATCAGGGCGTCGGCGTGTTGCGCCTCTTCTTCCATTTCATGGTTGATGCGCTCGTAGAGCTTGGACAAGCCCCAGTCTTCGTACATGCGCGAATGAATGAAATACTGATCACGTGCTGCCAGCTCGCCGGTGAGCAACGTGTTGAGGTAATCGATTACGTCCGGGTGACCTTGCATCGCCCTGGTTCTCCATGTGAAAGCGCTATGTGCATAGTGTGAACCAGGACTGCTGCAAGGTCACTGAAAAACGCGCAATAACATGCAAAAAAACGCCTAAACAGTAGTGATATTCATTGAAAAACCGCCCAAATGAGGGCGGTTCTACTTATCATTCCGACTCAGGCGAGATTCAGCCCCAACGCCTTGGCAATTCCTTCGCCGTAGGCTGGATCTGCCTTGGAGAAGTGCTGCAACTGGCGCATCACCACAACTGCGCTGACACCTGCCATGGTGCCGGCAATGTTGTTGATCAGCAGTGCTTGCTGCTCAGGGCTCATCAAGCGGAACAAGGCGCCGGCGTGGCTGTAGTAATCGCCGTCCTCACGGTGGTCGTGACGATCGGCTGCGCCGTTCAGGGCAAGCGCCGGTTCGGCATGCTGCGGCGACTGCTTGGGCGCATCGCTGTAGCTGTTCGGCTCGTAGTTAGGCGCACTGCCATAGCTACCGGAAGCCATAGCGCCATCGCGCTGGTAGCTGTGCACCGGGCTGCGAGCGGCGTTGACCGGCAGATGCTGGTGATTGGTGCCTACGCGGTAGCGGTGCGCATCGGCATAGGCAAACACACGCCCTTGCAGCATCCGGTCTGGCGACAGGCCGACACCTGGAACCATGTTGCTTGGGCCGAAGGTGGCTTGCTCGACTTCGGCAAAGTAGTTGAGCGGGTTGCGGTTGAGTTCAAGCACGCCAACCTCGATCAACGGGAATTCCTTCTGCGACCAGGTCTTGGTCACATCGAAAGGATTCTCCGCTCGATTGGCTGCCTGCTCCTCGCTCATGACCTGAATGCACACAGTCCAGCGCGGATAGTCACCGCGTTCAATCGCCTCGAACAGGTCACGCTGGGCGTAATCAGGGTCAGTACCCGCCAGACGCGCTGCTTCGGCCGGTGCCAGGTTCTTGATGCCCTGCTGAGTCTTGTAGTGCCATTTGACCCAGGTGCGCTCACCGCTCGCGCTGATCAGGCTGTAGGTATGGCTGCCGAAGCCGTGCATGTGACGGTAGCCGTCCGGGATACCCCGATCAGAGAACAGGATCGTGACCTGGTGCAGCGCCTCAGGCGAATGCGACCAGAAGTCCCACATCATCTGGGCGTTCTTCAGGTTGCTCTGCGGATGGCGCTTCTGCGTGTGGATGAAGTCAGGAAACTTCAGGGGGTCGCGGATGAAGAACACCGGGGTGTTGTTGCCCACGATGTCCCAATTGCCTTCCTCGGTGTAGAACTTGAGCGCGAAGCCACGCGGGTCACGTTCGGTGTCAGCCGAGCCGCGCTCGCCACCTACGGTGGAGAAGCGCAAAAAGGTCTCGGTTTGCTTGCCAACCTTGTCGAACAGTTTGGCACAGGTGTAGCGGGTGATATCGCGGGTTACGGTGAAGGTACCGTAGGCGCCCGAGCCCTTGGCGTGTACACGGCGCTCAGGAATGTTCTCGCGGTTGAAGTGGGCGAGTTTTTCCAGCAGGTGGAAGTCGTCGAGCAGCAGCGGGCCGCGAGGGCCGGCCGAACGGGAATTCTGGTTGTCAGCTACAGGTGCACCGCTGGCGGTGGTAAGAATCTTGCTCATGGGCTCTCCTTGACGGTCTTGATCTGCCATTTGTCGGCTTGCGGACAGTATCGGGGAGCGGCATGACAAGAGCTAATTCATTGATCGAGTTGAGGCGATAGGAATTAACAATAATTAAAGAAACAAAAAACCGGGCACTAGGCCCGGTTTTTTGTAGCAGACAGAACGTCTTACTCGGCAGCTTCTACAGCACCACCGACTGGACGATCAACCAGCTCGACGTACGCCATAGGCGCGTTGTCGCCAGCGCGGAAACCGCACTTCAGGATGCGCAGG
>Ga0213829_1000197_pt1 | contig 73631 bp, 66 predicted proteins | sample MC6MC0896MG_FD_180665 | JGI IMG/M metagenome (GOLD analysis project Ga0213829, IMG submission 180665) | Enriched soil aggregate microbial communities from Iowa State University, Ames, United States - MC6-MC0896-MG | ecosystem: Environmental > Terrestrial > Soil > Unclassified | place: USA: Iowa... | reverse complement strand
TATGCGATGCGAGATGGCTTGCAGCCAGATTATGAACGTAATGCGTCTTCTCAATTGCATCCTGAATGATTTTGCGCTTTTCAGGCGTCACAGTGTCCGGGTATCGCAATGCACGCGACACAGTCTGCATGGAAACACCAGCAGCCAGAGCCACATCCGCCATGGTGACACCGGAGCCTTTGCGGCGGCTTTTTCTGGGAAGCGCTGTTTGGCCTGTCAAAGATAAAAAAGCCCTGCAAAAGAGTAATGCCGCTATGGCTGCATCTTCTCCTAATCCATGACCCGGATCAGGTAAACGCGAAAATGCTTTTCACAGAAAACAGCCGCATCCTAATGCATGACCCAACCGCCATCCACATTCAAGGTCTGCCCTGTGATAAACCCGGCTTCATCCGAAGCCAAAAACATCAGCGCGGAAGCAATATCTTTGGACGACCCGCGGCGCTTCACTGCCTGATGCTCAAGTACGAACTTTGTGTAGCCGTCTGGATCAGGATGAATTTTCTCGGCATCTGTCGGAAATGCACCCGGCGCAATTGCGTTGACGGTAATGCCATAGCCACCAAATTCGCGTGCCCATGCACGCGCAAGCCCGATCAAAGCACCTTTGGACTGCACATAAGGCGACAGGAGCGCCCATCCGCCATAGGCCGTGACGCTTGCAATATTGATGATGCGTCCCCAGCCCTTATCCCGCATATGCGGCAGTGCTACCTGAACGCAGACAATGCCAGCATCAACATTGATGTGCTGCACCTTCTGCATTTCCTCAAGCGTGTAATCCTCAAACTTTTTGGAGGGATAAATCGCGGCATTGTTGATGACAACGTCGAAGCCGCCCGCCTCTCTGGAAATCGTTTCAAGTGCTGGTCGCAAAGCCTGCAAATCTGAAAGATCGAGTGCGTAAATCGAAAGACCAATCAGACCTTCGGCATCTGCTTTGTTTTTCAATTCTTCGATTTTTTTCGGGTCGTGATCAATAGCCACAACCCGCGCACCGGCACGCAAAAAGTTTAACGTGGTTTCAAGTCCGAGGCCACCTGCAGCCCCAGTATATAGAATGGTTTTACCTGCAACGGAAAACATTGATGCGGCACTCATGAGCGACCTCCAATGGCAACATGATTGCCGGATGGTAACGGATAATCTTCGTTCGGCTGTCTGGCTATTGCGGCGATCCTCGCTTCACTTGCAGCAATATCGGCAGCATCACCCAGAATCCGAAACGTGCTGTCATAACGGCGCTCTTCGCCGTGTTCGAGCCAGATCAGCTCGTTGCGATCGCGTGCAGCACCATGCCCCTGAACGTGATTTGTTGCAGGCTCAATGCCAAGCGCATATTGCCCGGCTTGCAGGTTCTGCCATTCATACATGCAAGGGAACTGATCCTTGCGTGTTATAATTTCAAAGCCAATGCCAAGTCGGTCATTGACCAGCGCAACAGGCACTTCGCCATTGGCGTCTGCACCCATTTCATGCTGCCAGACCTGTTCATGGAAATTCATCTGCGGTGCAGGCAGTGAGCGATAGCCAACGCCCTGTTTTTGATAATCTTCACCCGCGTGAGCGGCCCAGACCACATCCTTGAGCGGTGCCAGATAACGCGAACCTTCAGCCAGTACCGGATGACCGACATTGATGTGATAACAATACATATGTGGCGTGCGGTAAAAACCGCGATTGGTCACGCGATCCGTCAGTTTGATGTCGTTGGTGCCAGCCTTAATTTCGATGCGACGCGTCAGTTCCAGATGCTCGCCAAAGACCGCCCCTTGGGTCACAACGCCTTCGCACCAGAGATAGCATTCATCGCCTTCCCAGCGCTCGCCATAGCCGGTGAGTTTGGCCGGAATGGTGCCAACGCGACCATGAATGGAATGCTTGATCGTCTCACGCGGCTTATAATTATAATGGTCGGCTGGTTCGTCATACATGAAGAGGATGTGATCAAGACCACAGGTCACCAGCAGGCCGGAGAACGAGCGCATCCAGCCAAGACCGCCCTCTCCTTCATATTCATGGAGCCCCGGATGACGGAAACCGGAGGGCGAGTTCCAGCCGATTGCCATACCGCGATATTCGCAATCGGCGATATCCATGGCTCGGTCAACCAGAACAGTGAAGCGCAGGCCCGTGCCTGAACGGAATTCCAGCATTCTTATGCCGCGTTCCAGTCCGTCTTCGAGCACCATGAGGCGTACGCCAGCAAATTGCGCAAAGGAACCGCTGCAAGCTGCAATATCGCGACGCGACTTCGCCTCTCCGTAAAGCTTCACCATTTTCAAACCTTAGATACTGAGGCTTACAGCCACTTCATTTAAAATGGCGGTCGATGCAAGCACCGACCGCCGCACCCCGCCCGAGGTGGTATCAGAGTCCCTGCGCGCGCAGTTTGCCGTCAAGGAACTTCTTCGCGCGTGGCACATCCGCTTCATCGAGATGCTCGATGATCATCGGAATATTCGGATGCTTCTGGGCCAGACGCTTGAGATAAAGATCATAGTTCAGCGAACCAAGACCCGGTGCAGGCAATTCAATTTCGCCGACGCCGCGGAAAGTATGGCTTTCAAGAGCTTCAGCATCGCCAATGTCGGCATGCTTTTCACTCTTGTCATTGCCAGAGCGCTTAACGTCCTTGGCATGACCGATCTTGATCTTATCGCTTAGCGTATCGAAAACCTGATTGAGGATTTCATCCATACGATCGATATTGTGCGTCTCGAAATAATTGGTTGGGTCCATCAGCAGACCAAGGCCCGGATGATCGACTTGAGCAAACATTTTTACTGTTTCTTCAACAGAACCGACGACGTTGTTCACATAGGTTTCGAGAAGAAACACTGCGCCATGATCATAGGCAAACTGCGACAGATCCGCGATGACCTTGCGGCATTCTTCAAAGCCTTCTTCGGTCTTGTTCTTGGGATGATGGACCCAGTCAGACTCTGTGTTGTAAGTGCCGGTTTCTGAAATCACATAAGGCGTGCCGAGATACTGCGCGTGGCGGATAATCTCCTTGAGATAACCCACGCGACGTTCGCGCTCAGCCTTGTCGGGATGAATGATGTTCGTATAACCGGAAATGCACGAAATCGGCAGATTATGATCGCGAAATGTCTCGCGGATTTTGATGCATTTATCCTTGGTGATCTGCCCGGCGCTCAGATCAATATCCTTGAAATGCATGTCCAGCTGGACAGTATTGAAGTCAAGCGCACGGATCTTTTTAGCTGTTTCCTCAAGCGAATAAGGGAAATAGCCGCTGAAAATGCCAACCTGCATCATGTTAGAAATCCTCCCATTTAAATGATTATTTAATCGATATTTCGGACAGCCTGACAGTGCGTCCTTCATCGATGGACTTGTAACCAGCCTCGATAAGCGCAACCGTCTTCACATTGTCAGCAACCGACAAAGCGGGCGGCTCGCCGGAATGAAGCGCATATTGCAACTGCTCCATCACGCCGATGAAAGCATGCGGGAACCACATGGTGTCCCATTGAGGGCTGACCCACTTGCCGTCGGTTGTCTTTTTGGAAGCATAGGTCAGGGTTGATGGCGACCCATCCGGCCAGCCAATCGTTCCTTTTGCCACGCCCTCGGTGCCTTCGACGCGCCATTTGATGTAAATATCGCTGTCAAAGCCCTCTTCGCGCGGACCTGACCAGACGTCCTCCATCGAAACAGCCATCACGCCACTTGGAAACATCAGCGTCGAAACAGTGATGCCGTCCTTGTGCTCAAATTTCGTACGCGGATCGGTGCGTGTCAGTGTCGTTATGGTGTCCGGCTCGCCAAACAGGAACCGCAACACATCCAGATGATGCACGCTCATATTGGATAATGTCAGGCGGTCGTAATCTTCAAGAAAAGCCTGCCAATGGGGAATAGCGCGCATTTCGATAGTCGCCATGACCGGTGTGCCAAGCTCACCCTTATCGAGGATTTGCTTGAGAACGCGCATCGACTGATCGTAGCGCATGTTCTGATTGACCGAGAGGATTTTGCCAGCCTTTGCCGCTTCATCACGCAGTGCAATGGCTTCTTCAAGTGTCAAAGCCAGTGGCTTTTGCGCGAGAATGCCCTTGATATGCGGCTCTGCCAACGCTTTGCGGATCAGTGCCGGTTGCTGGTCTGGCGGATAGGCAATATCAATAATGTCGATATTTTCGTCAGCGATCAGCGCCTCTGGCGTATCATGGACTGTCGCAATACCCCAGCGCTCGGCAACTTCTGCGGCTTTCGATCTGGTGCGTGAAGCAATGGCTGCAACGTTGAAACCTGCTTGCTGATAAGCGGCGAGATGGCACTCAGCCATGATCATGCCAGCCCCAATGCAACCAATCTTGAAATCCCGAACCCGAACCTGCGGATCAGGGGCAAAAACCTGCGCTGCGCTCATACATTCCTCCCATGACATGCGGCATCAAGCAGAACCTTGAATGGCTCCGCCCAATAAAATCGACCTCCATCGACACGGAGCGAATTATTGAAGATAGCTTTAGAAGGTGTCAACATCACAACAAATCATTTTACATCATTAACAATCTTTTTTGATCGGAAAATGACATCTAAGACAATCGTATCTGCTTTAATACGTGCAAATGATGGTTTTTGATGTAAATTGAACATCAAGGATGCGTAGAATTGAGGAATCAGGCTTGCGATCAAAACTGACAGATGTTGCCAAAGCAGCAGGTGTATCGACTGCGACCGTTGATCGCGTTCTGAACAACCGTGCGGGTGTGAGCAACCGAACGCGAGAAATTGTGTTCAATGCGGCGCATAGTCTTGGCTATATCGCGGGCACACCAGCCGAAGATGCCACTCCCGTCAGATCAATCAAGCTCGCCTTTGTGCTCCCCGCCGGCACCAATACATTCATAGCCAATCTGCGTGAGCAGATTGCAAAGCAGGCATTGTTGCAGCCAGAAATTGATGTGAGCATCCACAGCGTCGAAGGTTTCAACCCGGATACGCTGGCGCATGCCTTGGAAAACCTCAAAGGCCAAGCACACGGCGTTGGCGTCATTGCACTTGATCATCCGAGCGTGCGCGAAGCAATGCGTTCGCTCGCCCAGTCCGGCATTCCTATTGTGACGATTGCCTCTGATATTCTGCATGTGCCGCGCATCCGTTACATCGGCATCGATAATCGCGCAGCAGGCCGTCTTGGCGGCTATATTCTGGGGCGCTTTCTGGGGCGCTTTCTGGGGAAAGCCACCGGAACCAAGATCGCGCTTTTTGCCGGTTCGCTCTCATATCGCGGCCATGAAGAGCGCGAAATGGGCTTTCGCCGCGTGATTGCGGAGGAGTTTCCGCATCTCAATATCGTTGAACTCAACGAAATCGAAGATGACCGCGAGCGCGCCTATAGCGAAACAACTGCCCTGCTTAAACGCCACCCGGACCTTGCTGGTATTTATAATCTTGGCGCGGGCAATCAGGGCATTGGACAGGCTTTGTCGGATGCTGGCAAATCCGGCATAATCGTATTTATCGGCCATGAACTGACCGAAGACACCAAACGCTTCCTGCTCAACGGAACAATGGATGCGGTGATTGATCAGAACCCGCGTGTGGAAGCGCGTGAGGCCCTATCAGCACTGATAAACAGCATCAAGAATCAGCCGTTCGATGAACATCCACCACGCATTCAGGTGATATTCAGAGAAAATATCCCCGAAAGCTGATGACAAATTACTTTGTATAAAGGTCTCGTGAGCGCTCGAGATGGTGACGCATGGCGCCTTCGGCACCATCCGCGTCTTTTGCGGTGATTCTATCCAGAATCTCTTCATGCTCGACAAGCGTATAATTTTCCTTGCCGGTCCAGATCAGCATATGCGTGTGATATTCACGCAGCCAGGCAAGCATCGCCTCGCTCAAACCAACAAAGATCGGATTGCCTGAAATCTTGGCGATGCGGATATGAAATTCCATATCCGCAGAGATGAAAGCATCGGCCTCGCCAAGCGACGCGCGTTGTCGCTCAATGATTTCTCTAAGATCGGCAATGTCCTTTGGAGCCGCCTTTAATGCTGCTTCACGCGCAATTCCACGTTCAAAGAAAATACGCGCATTTTTGAGATGTTCGAGGGAATCAATCGACTGCGCCAGCATGATTTTCGCAGTTGGATCAACCTGTTGAAAGATCGACCTCGCAGTGAGCTTCAACACCTTGGCGCGCTCGCCGTGCGAGATACTCACCAGCCCCATTTTGGCAAGCGATTGCATGGCCTCACGGATCGCAGGACGTCCGACACCAAAGCGCTCCATAAGAACACGTTCAGAAGGCATTTCATCACCGGGCGTCAATTCGCCCGATGTGATCATGTTTTCCAGCCGGTCAAAAACCTCATCGGATAATTTACGGCGAACAATGGGTTCCATTGGTTTTGTCATTGCATCTCACTGCTCATGCACGTTCTCCCCCTTATGCATCTTCAGGCGACCAGATAAAAGCTGTTACCCACGTTCTCGTGAATGGGCTAACAATTTTCCACTTGCAGATATTGGAATACTCATTATACCAGTTTGCACTCAGAGCCAAGCGTCTGAGCCGCTTTCCCTAGAGTGAGGAGAGACTTTTGGGAAGATACGCGGAACATGAATTTGTTAGAGCGGCCTTTGTTCGCCTGAGAGGGCGCACAGCGCTCTAGGGTGGAACACGAGAAGTGAGCGACGAAAATTCCAATGACCATCTGTCTGACCTATCGCATTGAGACCACCGGCAGCATCGAACAGATGGCAGCCAAGATCGCGAGCGATCAGTCCACAGGAACTTTTGTCGCCGTTCCTGGCGAAACGGAAGAACTCAAAGCCCGTGTCGCAGCCCGTGTTCTGGAAATCCGCCCCCTCGAAGACGCAACTGTTCCTGCGTGGCCAGAGCTTGAACCTGGCCACGGTCCGATCAAGCGGGCCGATGTCGACATCGCTTTTCCGCTTGATGCCATCGGTACCGATCTTGCAGCGCTGATGACCATTGCCGTTGGCGGCGTCTATTCGATCAAGGGCATGACCGGCATTCGTGTTGTGGATATGAAACTGCCGGAAGCGTTCAAGCATGCGCATCCGGGGCCGCAGTTTGGCATTGCCGGAAGCCGTCGCCTGACAGGCGTTGAAAAACGCCCGATCATCGGCACCATCGTCAAGCCTGCTCTTGGTCTGCGTCCACATGAAACTGCCGAACTTGTGGGTGAGCTCATTGAGTCGGGCGTCGATTTCATCAAGGACGATGAAAAACTGATGAGCCCGGCCTATTCGCCGCTCAAAGATCGCGTGGAAGCAATCATGCCGCGCATTCTTGATCATGAGCAGAAGACCGGCAAAAAAGTGATGTATGCCTTTGGCATTTCGCATGCTGACCCTGATGAGATGATGCGTAATCATGATCTTGTGCTCAAGGCAGGTGGCAATTGCGCCGTCGTCAACATCAATTCCGTCGGCTTTGGCGGCATGAGCTTCCTGCGCAAGCGCTCAGGCCTTGTGCTGCATGCGCATCGCAATGGCTGGGATATTCTGACCCGCGATCCGGGCGCGGGCATGGATTTCCGCGTTTATCAGCAGTTCTGGCGTCTTCTCGGCGTCGATCAGTTCCAGATCAACGGCATCCGCATCAAATATTGGGAACCGGACGAAAGTTTCGTTTCTTCGTTCAAGGCAGTCAGCACGCCACTGTTTGATCCATCTGACTGCCCTCTTCCCGTTGCCGGTTCCGGCCAATGGGGCGGACAGGCTCCCGACACCTATGAGCGCACAGGGCGCACCACAGACCTGCTTTATCTTTGCGGCGGCGGCATTGTCAGCCATCCTGGCGGACCGGCAGCAGGCGTTCGCGCCGTGCAGCAGTCATGGGAAGCGGCAGTAGCTGGTATTCCGCTCGAAACCTACGCAACTGACCATCCAGAACTTGCCGCATCGCTCGCAAAATTCGGGAAGGGAGGCGAATAATGGCCCGCAATCCTGACAACCTGCTTCTGTCCTATTATGGCGACGACCTGACCGGCTCTACCGATGTTATGGAAGCCATGGCATCCAATGGTGTCGACACCGTTCTGTTCATGAATGTGCCGGACGAAGCGCTGCTCTCACGCTTTTCGCATTGCAAAGCCATTGGCCTTGCAGGCACCAGCCGCAGCGAAACGCCGGAATGGATGCAGGAAAACCTCACACCTGCGTTCAAATGGCTCAAAAGCCTGAATGCAGCAATTGCGCACTACAAAGTCTGCTCGACCTTCGATTCTGCCCCGCATGTCGGCAATATCGGCAAGGCTGTGGAAATCGGCAAAGCCATCTTTGATCAGGCCTATGTGCCGCTCGTTGTCGGTGCGCCGCAGCTTAAGCGCTATACGTCTTTCGGCAATCTTTTTGCTGCCTATCAAGGTGAAGTCTACCGCATCGACCGTCATCCGGTCATGAGCCGTCATCCGGTTACTCCGATGCACGAGGCTGATCTGCGCCGGCATCTGGCACAGCAGACAGCACTGAAAACTGTGCTCGCCGATCTCGTAACGCTGTCAGCAAATGATGCCGATGAGCGCGTCAGCGCAATCGCTCAAAATGCTGATGGCATGATGCTGTTCGATGTGGATAGCCATCAAAGCCAGTTGCAGGCAGGCGAACAGCTTTGGCGTCTGCGTCCTGATGCAGGCTGGTTCGTAACTGGTTCTTCCGGCGTTGAATATGCGCTGCTGGCTGCATGGGCAAAGGCCGGACTGATCAGTGACAGGAAAGAGTTCCCGCTTCCCGGAAAAGCAGACCGCATTGCGGTTGTTTCTGGCAGTGTTTCTCCAACCACTGAACGCCAGATCCGACATGCAACCGCGTCCGGTTTCACTGGCATTGATCTCAATCCGCTTGATCTTCTTGGCGAAAACGGTGCTCAGGCTATCGAAAACGCTATTTCCGAGGGCCAGAATGCACTCAAGCAGGGCAACAGCGTGATTCTCAACACCGCTCTTGGCCCATCGGCAGACCGCGGCAGCGAAATCGATAAAATTGCAGGCAGCCGTCACAAGCTCGCCCGCAGCCTCGGTTTCATTCTGCGCAGCCTTGTCGAGCGCGAAAAACTGACCCGCGCAGTCATTGCAGGGGGTGATACTTCCAGCCACGCATTGCGTGAATTGCATGTCGATGCACTCACCACGCTCTTGCCGCTGCCACAAACACCGGGGTCGCCGCTTTGTACGGCGCACGGCGCTCACGCCGCCACCAACGGCCTACAGATTGCCCTCAAGGGTGGTCAGGTCGGTTCTGACGGATATTTCAGCCAGATTCGTGACGGTCTTACCGCCTGACTCTGGAATACTCATTGACTGGTTATACCAGTTGAGCTACCAAAACTACGGGAAGGAAATACGATCATGACAGCTATCGCTTTGTTCGGAGCGGGCGGCAAGATGGGCTACCGTCTGGCCAAGAACCTTCAGGGTTCGCGCTTTGACGTACGTCACATCGAAGTCAGCGACGCAGGCAAGGCACGCCTGAAGGACGACCTCGGCATTGACACCATCGATGTCGATGCAGGTCTTGAAGGCGCTGAAGTCGTCATTCTGGCCGTGCCAGACACCATCATCGGCAAGGTTGCCGCTGGAATCGTCGACAAGCTGAAGCCAGGCACCATGGTTGTTGCACTCGATGCAGCAGCACCATTCGCCGGTCATCTGCCAGAACGCGCAGACCTCACCTATTTCGTCACGCATCCTTGCCATCCGCCGATCTTCAACGACGAAACGGATCCGGCAGCAAAGCGTGACTTCTTCGGCGGCATCGCTGCCAAGCAGCACATCGTTTCGGCGCTGATGCAGGGTCCGGAAGAAGCCTATGCACTCGGCGAAGAAGTTGCCAAGGTCATCTGGGCTCCTGTCATGCGCTCGCACCGCGTGACTGTCGAGCAGCTCGCAATTCTCGAACCAGGTCTCTCTGAAACCGTAGCGGCTTCGCTTCTGGTTGTTATGAAGCAGGCCATGGACGAAACCGTTCGTCGCGGCGTTCCTGAAGAAGCAGCACGCGACTTCCTGCTCGGCCACATGAATGTTCTGGGCGCTGTCATCTTCGGCGAAGTTCAGGGCGTGTTCTCGGATGCCTGCAACAAGGCAATCGAATTCGGTATTCCAGCGCTGATGCGCGACGATTGGAAAAACGTGTTCGAGCCGGAAGAAATTGCAGAAAGCATTCGCCGTATCACGTAATATCGATCAGGGAGAGCGCAAGCTCTCCCTTCACCGCCTCTTGGGAAATGGGGCTTAATTGGGAGGAAAACATGAAGTTTACACGTAGGACAATTGCGCGCGGTTTTGCCGTAGCAGCTCTTTCGGCCACATTGGCAGGCGGAGCGGTCATGCCAGCTTGGGCGGCTGACCTTATTGCGATCATCACGCCATCGCACGACAATCCATTCTTCAAAGCTGAAGCCGTGGGTGCAGAAGCAAAAGCCAAAGAACTTGGCTATGAAACACTTATCCTCGTGCATGATGACGATGCCAACAAGCAGTCGCAGCTTGTCGACACGGCCATTGGCCGCGGCGCAAAAGCCATCATTCTCGACAATGCCGGTTCAGAAGCGTCTATCGCTGCTGTTCAGAAGGCAAAAGATGCGGGCATTCCATCCTTCTTGATCGACCGTGAAATCAACGCGACCGGCATTGCCGTTTCCCAGATTGTTTCAAACAACTATCAGGGTGCACAGCTTGGTGCGGAAGAGTTCGTCAAGCTGATGGGCGAAGCCGGCAATTACGTCGAACTCCTCGGCCGCGAAGCTGATCTGAATGCTGGTATCCGCTCCAAGGGCTATCACGATGTTATCGATGATTATCCTGATCTGAAGATGGTGGCACAACAGTCGGCCAACTGGAGTCAGCCAGAAGCTTTCACCAAGATGCAGAGCATTTTGCAGGCAAACCCGGACATCAAGGGCGTTATCGCTGGTAACGACACCATGGCCATGGGTGCATGGGCAGCGCTTGAAGCAGCTGGCCGCAAGGATGTAATCGTTGTCGGTTTTGACGGCTCGAACGATGTTCGTGACTCGATCAAGGCAGGCGGCATTAAGGCAACCGTTCTTCAGCCAGCCTTCGCACAGGCACAGATGGCAGTTATTCAGGCTGATGAATACATCAAGACCGGCAAAGGCCCAGCTGAAGAAAAGCAGCTGATGGATTGCGTTCTGATCAACGCTGACAATGCAGACAAGCTCGAAACCTTCGCTTTGAAGGACTAACTCCCAAGGCTTGCGAGGACGGGAGCGCCGACAAATGTTAGCGCTCCCAACAGCATTTCTTCTATCGAGGATATTCTCATGTCAGTGCTGAAGTCAGCTTCCATTGTCCTGCTGGCCTGCGGCGTCGTGCTTTCGGGCTGCAAAATCATCAAGACGCCAACAGCAGAAGAAGCCGCAGAAGCACGCGGCGATAATTTCAACCCGGATCGCTCGGTTGCCGAAATCTGGGAAAGTAAAGTCATTCCTTATTTCGCAGAAAAATCCATATCACTCGCCGAAGTGATGGATGCTGCAAACTCCAATCTTGATGAGGCCGGCACAAAATACGGTCATCGCGAAAAGCAGGGCAACGCGCCCTGGACATTTGCAGCTAAGCTTGAAGGCACGGTCGTCGGTGAGGAAACCAAATCGCGCGCCGCTTACATTGATGTCGACAGCAATGGCGATGGCAAGGCAGATGCACGCGTGCAGATTGGTCCGACCGTTCGCGGCACGGCTATCCGCGATAGCCTGACCTTTGTAAACTTCAACGAATTCCGCAACCAGATCGAATGGGCGCAATTCGGCAAGTCATTCAATATTCGCGTTAATGATGAGGTTCTGGCGAAATTGCCGCGCGAAAACCTGATTGGTATGAAAGTAACCGCAACCGGCGCTTTCCCGATGCCTTCCAAGGGACAATTGCCGCTTTTCACCCCCGTATCCATTTCTCTGGAGAAATGAGCCATGGAAACGGAACAGAAAAACCATGACGACGTCGTCCTCAGACTAGAGGACGTGTCGAAAGTGTATTCGGGCATTGTTGCCGTAAAGCGCGCCAATCTCGAATTGCGCCGTGGCTCGGTCAATGTGCTTGTTGGTGAAAATGGTGCAGGCAAATCCACGCTGATGAAAATCATCGCCGGTGTGGAACGACCGACCATGGGAAAGATCATCCTTGACGGCGAGGAAGTGTCGTTTGACAGCCCTGCCGACGCGCAAAAGCGCGGCATCGCGATGATTTTTCAGGAGTTGAACCTTTTTTCCAACATGTCGGTGGCTGAAAACATCTTTGCCAAGCGTGAAATCACACGCGGCTTGCGCGGGATCGATCACAAGGCGCAGATCAAAAAGGCCAATGAATATCTCGACCGTCTGGATGCGGGCATTGATGCACGAACCATGGTCGCCGACCTGCCGATTGGTCAGCAGCAGCTCGTCGAAATCGCGAAAGCCGTTTCGCTTGATGCTCGCATTGTGATCATGGATGAGCCAACATCAGCACTTTCAGCGGCTGAGGTCGATATTCTCTTCAAGGTTATCGCTGATCTCAAAAGTCAGGGCGTGGCGATCGTCTATATCTCGCATCGTCTGGAAGAACTGATGCGCATTGGCGATTACATCACCGTGCTTCGCGATGGACAGATTACCGGTCAGGAAGAAATCAAAAACATCAACACGCAATGGATCGTGCGTTCGATGATAGGCTCCGATGCAAAGGATTTCGCAAAGCCTGTAACCCACAAGCTTGGCGCCGAAATGTTTCGTGCCGAAAACATCACCCTGCCCCGCGCCATCGGCGGACTGGCAGTGGACAATGTTTCACTTTCAGTTCGCGCTGGCGAAGTGCTTGGTATTTATGGACTTATGGGCGCGGGACGCTCCGAGTTCTTCGAGTGCATCATGGGCCAGCACGGACATTCAACCGGCGAGATTTACATCGACGGCAAGAAAGTGACCGAGCGTGACACCACCCGTCGTATCAGACGCGGACTGGCCTTGATCCCGGAAGACCGGCAGCGCGAAGGTCTGGTGCAGATATTGTCGATTGCCAGCAATCTGACATTGGCAAGCCTCGACCGGCTGGCGCGCTTTTTTCACATTGCACCCAAGCGTGAAAAGCAGGCCATTCAGGAAGCGATCAAGGATTTATCTATCAAGGCACCCAACCCTGATTTTGAGGTCACTTCGATGTCAGGCGGCAATCAGCAAAAGGTAGTCATCGGCAAAGCTTTGATGACCAATCCGAAAGTTCTGCTGATGGATGAGCCATCGCGCGGGATTGATGTCGGCGCAAAGGCTGACGTCTTTCGCACCATGCGCAGGCTTGCCGGTGAAGGACTGGCAATTTTGTTTTCAACCTCTGATCTGGAAGAAGTCATGGCGCTTTCTGATCGCATCGCGGTGCTCAGCAATGGGAAGCTGATTGCAATATTCGACCGCGAAAATGCGACAGAAGCCGACATTGTAGCCGCCTCGGCCAAAGGCCACGGACATGTCACTGACCATGACCAACAAACAAGGGAACTCGCGTCATGACAGCCAAAACCACGGCAGCCTCTGACCCAACCTTTTCAAGCGGCTCGGCTTTGCTGACGCTGATGAAACTGAGAACATTCATCGCACTTTTCGCAGTGTTCATCTTCTTCTCATTCGCAGCACCGAACTTCCTTTCGGCAGCGAACCTCATTCTGATGTCGAAGCACGTAGCGCTCAATGCATTTCTCGCAATGGGCATGACATTCGTTATCATCACCGGCGGCATCGATTTGTCGGTTGGCTCTATTGTTGGTCTTTGCGGCATGGTCGCAGGGGGCCTGCTCATTTACGGTATCGATCTTGGCGTCGGCTATACGATCTATTTCAACGTGATTGAAATCTCGCTGATCACTCTGGCTGTGGGCGTCGCCGTTGGCTTTGTGAACGGAATACTCATAACGCGATTAAACGTCGCCCCGTTCATCGCAACACTCGGCACGCTTTATGTCGCGCGCGGTCTGGCACTTCTTTCCTCAGACGGTCAAACTTTCCCGAACCTCGTCGGCCGTGAAGACCTCGGCACACAGGGCTTTGGCTTCTTAGGCGCGGGCAGCATTCTCGGATTGCCGGTTTCGATCTGGATTCTCGTCGTTGTAGCGCTTGCAGCCGCCTATATCGCGCGTTACACGCCACTTGGCCGACAGATTTTCGCAGTCGGTGGCAATGAGCGTGCGGCGCGTATGTCCGGTATTCGCGTTGATCGCGTAAAGATGTTCGTCTACATGTTTTCGGGCTTCTGCGCGGCAATTGCAGGTCTGATCATCTCGTCAGAACTGATGGCGTCGCATCCGGCAACGGGCAACTCTTTCGAGCTGAACGCGATTGCGGCGGCAGTTCTGGGCGGCACCTCCATGTCGGGCGGTCGCGGTACAATCGGCGGCACGATCATCGGGGCATTCGTCATCGGTATTCTTTCCGACGGTCTCGTCATGATGGGCGTCTCGTCCTTCTGGCAGATGGTCATCAAAGGGCTTGTCATCATCATTGCCGTGGTGGTTGATCAGGCACAGCGCCGCCTCCAGCAGCGCGTAACACTCATGCAAATGGCAAAAGCAGGATAAAAATGGCAGACTTGAATGGCGCTCTCATCGGTTGCGGTTTCTTTGCAATCAATCAGATGCATGCATGGAATGACGTTTCAGGTGCTAGGATTGTGGCAATATGCGACCGCGATCCAGAACGTCTGAAAATTGTCGGTGACCAGTTTGGCATCGAACGTCGTTACACAGATGCGCAAGCGCTGTTCGCCGATGGTGGCATCGACTTTGTCGATATTGCCACCACGGTATCAAGCCATCGTGCTCTGGTGGAACTTGCTGCCGCCCACAAGGTGCCAGCAATCTGCCAGAAGCCATTTGCCAAGACGCTTGATGATGCAAAAGCCATGGTGGATGTCTGCCACAAAGCAGGCATTCCACTCATGGTGCATGAAAACTTCCGCTGGCAAACGCCTATTCGGGCCGTTCGTAAAGCACTCGACAGCGGTGCCATAGGAACACCATTCTGGGGGCGTTTTTCATTCCGCTCAGGCTTCGATGTGTTCTCAGGCCAGCCCTATCTTGCCGAAGGCGAGCGCTTCATCATTGAAGACTTAGGCATACATACGCTGGATATTGCACGCTTTATTCTGGGCGATGTCACGAGCCTTGTCGCACGCACCAAACGGGTGAACCCGAAGATCAAAGGCGAGGATGTTGCGACCATTCTCATGGACCATGAAAATGGCGCTACATCGGTGGTCGATGTAAGCTATGCGACCAAGCTTGAAACCGATCCATTCCCGGAAACGCTGATTGAACTTGATGGCACGGAAGGTTCAATCCGGCTTTATCAGGGCTATCGTCTGGAAGTGATCACGCCCGCAGGCACTACGGTTTCCGACGTTTCACCAAAACTGCTTTCATGGGCCTCGCGACCTTGGCACAATATTCAGGAAAGCGTTTTTGCCATCCAGCAGCATTGGGTGGATAAACTCGCTTCTAACGAGGAAACCTCAACCTCGGGTGCTGACAATCTCAAGACTTTTGCGCTCGTGGAAGCCGCCTATGACAGTGCTGCAAGCGGCAATCGCGTTGATGTTACGGCGTTGCTCAAATGAGCAGCGTCGATCCTTTCCTGCTTTTTGGCACGCGCGAAGCGGAAGAAAAGCCCCAGCGTCTCAAAGCTGGCCTGCTGACCGCCGATCTGAGCGATGGCAACCTTCGCACCATCACTTATGACGGTATCGAGGTTCTGCGCTCGGTTTCCTATCTGGTGCGGGATCGGGATTGGGGAACCTATAATCCGGAAATCCACGATCTAAATGTTGAAACCACTGATCACGGATTTGCGCTTAGCTATCAGGCTCACTGTCACGGCCCCGTTGCAACGAAGCTTACCATTGATGTGCGCATTGAAGCGGATAGCAACGGCACACTGACTTTCGAGGCTGTCGCCAATACCGCCACCGGCTTTGAAACAAACCGCTGCGGCTTTTGCATTCTGCATCCGATTGTCGGCGTTGCAGGTTCGCCTGTCACAGTCGAACATGTCGATGGTACACTCAACAAAACTCATCTGCCTGACCTGATTGAACCGTGGCAGCCGTTTATGGATATGCGCGCGATTACCCATGAGGCCACGCCCGGCGTTTTTGCCGAGTGCCGCATGGAAGGCGATACATTCGAGATGGAGGATCAGCGCAACTGGTCCGATGCATCCTACAAGACCTATGTGCGACCGCTGGCCTTGCCGTGGCCGTATCAGATTGACGCTGAAACGCCTGTTCATCAGCGCATCGTACTCAATATTCGCGACACCCGCGAAACCAAGCCAGCAAAAGCAGGCAAAACGATTGAGCCAGTGAGTATCACGCTGGGTGAAAAAAACGGGGTGATGCCAAATATAGGCATCATCATCACACCGGAAGAAGCAAGCAACAGTCTCGCTGCCATTGACCTGCTGCGAGAGATTGCACCGCAGGACCTGCTATTTCATTACGATCCGCTGGCAGGGCATAAAGGTGAAGTTTTTGGTGATTTTGCCGCCATTGCTGCAAAGCATAACGGTCGAGTTTCGCTTGAAATTGCATTGCCTTGCGAGAGATCGCTGATAGATGAAACGAAGGCAATTGCTGCGGATATGAAAGCCGCCGGTTTTGCGCCGGATGCAATCATTGTTTCGCCAGCAATCGACCGGCAATCAACGCCGCCCGGCAGCGACTGGCCACCCTGCCCGCCACTGGAAGAAGTCTATTCGGCAGCGCGAGCGGCATTCTCGAATGTGCAGCTTGGCGGCGGGATGTTGAGCTATTTCACCGAGCTTAACCGCAAACGCGTTCCGGGCGACCTTATTGATTTCGTCACGCATTGCACCAATCCGATTGTGCACGCGGCAGATGATCTGAGTGTCATGCAGACGCTGGAGGCGTTGCCCTTCATCACGCGTTCTGTGCGCGCGATTTATGGTGACAAGCCCTATCGTGTCGGACCGTCAACCATTCCAATGCGCCAGAACCCCTATGGCAGCCGAACGATGGATAACCCACATGGCAAACGTATTGCCATGGCCAACCGCGATCCACGCCATAACGGAAAATTCGCCGAAAGCTTCGCTTTCGCTTATGCTATATCGGTGCTTGATGCAGGCCTCCACAGCCTCACGCTTTCAGCGCTGACAGGTCCGTTCGGATTGATCGCTGGTGAACAAGAACCTGCACCCGCCGGTCAAACACGCCCAGTCTCTAATGCGGTGAAATCCTTGGCACAGCTTGCAGGTAAGAACTGGAAACAGTGCCTGTCTTCGCGGCCGTCAGATGTATTGGCAATCGCTATAGAAGATAAGGCTATGTGGTTGGTTAACATCACACAGCATCAACAGGAAATTGTCATTCCCAGTGGCAAAACGCTGAAAATTCAGCCCTACGATGTGCAGTCGATCGAACTTTAAAAAAACCGGGCTTAAAGCCCGGTTTTTCATTTATGCACCCGGATATTGAGCATCTGTCACATGCTCCATCCAGTCGACGACTTTGCCGTCGAGCTGCTCCTGAATAGCAATATGTGTCATAGCATTTTTAGGCGATGCGCCATGCCAGTGCTTTTCGCCCGGCTCAAACCAGACGACATCGCCGGGGCGGATTTCTTCAATCGGACCGCCTTCACGCTGCACAAGACCGAGGCCTGAGGTGACGATCAGTGTCTGACCAAGAGGATGCGTATGCCAAGCGGTGCGCGCACCCGGCTCAAATGTCACCATGCCAGCTGCAGCTCGTCGAGCATCATTGGGCGAAAACAAAGGGTCGATGCGAACCTTGCCCGTAAACCAGTCTGCGGGACCAACACCGGACGGCGCCGATCCATTTCTTTTGATTTCCATAGCGTTCTCCTGTTGGAGCTATAAATAGCGCCATAACCACACAAGGGAATACTAATCAGCGGCGTTTCGCTGGCTCATCGCCAAGTTTCATGCCGTGGCGTTTTGAAAGCTCGGTAATGACAGCATCAAGCTCCTGCGCTTTGCGCGTAGCATCCCAGCCAAATTCCACGCTGAGAATATCGGCGATTGCCGCGAGGTTGACGGTGGAAAGTGCACCATCAATCGCGAGAGTTGTGCGTCGCAGAACAACATCAGAGAGATGCACAACCAGCTCATTGCGTGCAATCCACGCAATTTCTGCACGGCTGATGCTGTCTGTATCCGGCAAAAGCGTAACGCCAACTTTGGCTTCATCCTGAATGATCGGCAAAGCCGTCGTACCATAACGCTGCAAAAGTGTCTGGACGCGTTCGGCAGCCAGTCCCGTATCTTTGGCATGTTTTGCCACCCATGCTGCACGCGCATTGGCGTCTGACGGATAATCCTTGCCGCCGCCGATGGTGAGATTACGGGTGGATTTGATACGCTCGCGGCCAAAGCGCTTGAGCACAGTATCGGCAACTTCTTCCGCAAAGCCGCGGAATGTCGTCCACTTACCGCCAACCAGAGAAATGATTGGGAATGGACGACCAGCATCCGGCTCGATAACCGGAGCCGAGTGATCACGACTGATAAGGCCCGGCTCCGATGCGTTAGACGCAGGCAGCGGACGAATGCCACTATAGGTGTACACGATTTGGCTGCGATCAAATTTCAGCTTCGGCAGGAGCGTGCGCAGGCTTTCGATGAAATAATCAATCTCCTTGTCTTCCGCAAAAACCTCGTCCGGATTATTGGCCGGAATATCGGTTGAGCCAACCAGTGCAAGCCCATGGTAATCATAGACAAGGCAGATGCGTCCATCATCGGCTTCAAAATAGATCATATGACCCTTGAGACTCTTCACCAGCTCAGGATGATCAATAAGGATATGCGATCCCTTGGTGCCGCCGATCATCTTGGTTTCTTTACCAAGTGCCGCGTTGACATGATCGATCCAGGGACCGGCGGCATTGATGACGATCTTCGGCTTGACGGCAAATCTCTCGCCATCCGGTCCTTCGAAGCTCACAACGCCATCCTTGGCCGAAGTGATACCGGTGAAATTGGCGGCGGCACTTTTCGAACTGGCTTTAAGACCATCGCTGATCAATTCATAAACCAGCCGTTCCGGCTTGCTGACCCATGCATCATAATAAACGCCACCCGCCACGATAGACGGTGTCATATAAGGCATTTCCTTCAAGGCGCTCTTCTTGAAGAGGAAATTATGCTTTGGCATAACGCGTTCACGCGCGCCAAAATAATCATAAAGCCCCAGACCGATCTTGATCAGTACAGCACCTCGACTGCGTGGTGCAGTCGTTGAGCCAAACAGGGTACGAAGTGCTGCGGTGATGCCTTTGGTCCACGAGAAAACCGGAATAAAGGTTGGCAGCGGGCGAACATTATGCGGTGCGTTTTTCAGCAGGATGTTGCGCTCTACGGTGGATTGCGCCACAAGGCCAAACTCACCGGTTTCGAGATATTTCAGTCCACCGTGAATAAGGCGCGACGGCGCTGCACTCGTGCCCGAGCCAAAATCGCCCTTATCCACGATCAGACAGCTCACGCCCTGTTCGCTCAGATCGCGATAGAGACCCGCACCATTGATACCCGCACCTAAAATGAGCACGTCCACACCATCAGTTTCGAGCTGCGTGATGCGGTTCTTCATTTCAGCAATGCCTACGAAATCATTCATTCGACTATCTTCACATATTCATCGCGCTTGAAAGCGCATAGGATTTCAATCTGTCAGGGCTTCGATCTTTGGCCATATCGTGCCAAGCGCAGATGCGATTTCCTTGAATAAGGCATATCGCTTTTCATAATCCGCACTGCGTTCAGCATCAGGCACATAAGTGCGCCCGATAGCATCAAGATCACGGGGATCGCTGTAAACATCTGCGAAAACGCCTGCGCCCTTGCCTGCACAAAGGGCTGCACCCCAAGCTGCCGCCTCATCCGTATCGGTCACTGTCACCGGCATGCCGAGCACATTGGCAAACATCTGCGCAAAGGACGGGCTGCGCGAAACGCCACCGGTAAGACGGGCGGCAGAAATCTCAAAGCCGGCTTTGAGATGATCAACATGGATGCGGTGATTAAAGGCAATGCCTTCCCACACCGCACGCAGCATATCGCCACGATCCTGCCAACCGCGCAGACCAAAGAAGGCGCCACTTGCCATCGCGCCATAAGGCGAGCCGAAAAGATACGGGTGGAAGAGTGCGGTCGACGGACGCGCCAGTGCTGCATCGATTTCAGGGCGCAACATGTCATGGATTGAAAGGCCGGTTTCTTCTGCCTTTTGGCGTTCTGCCGAACACAACTGATCAAGAAACCAGTCGTAATTGGCAGTGGAAGCGGGCGAAATGGACATGTTGTTCCACTCCCCCGGCGCAATACCATTGCGGCAAAACCAGTTTTTGTCAGTATTCGGCTTGGATGAGAGGGTTTCATTGATCGAGTAAGTGCCAGCTACAACCGCAACGGTGCCGATCTTAAGGCCACCCACGCCGAGCGCTGAAGCCGTCACATCATGCAGACCGCCAACCACAGGCGTTCCGGCAACAAGACCCGTACGCTTTGCGCATTCGGTCGAAACACCGCCAATAATCTCATCTGAGCGTGACATCGGCGGCAGAGCATCCCAAAGTGCATCCAGCCCGAAAAGAGCGAGTGCATCCTTCGAATAGTCCTGCGTTCTGAAATCCGTGAAGGATGTCGATGCCTCGGTGCGGTCTGTGCCCACTTCGCCGGTCAGGCAAAAGCGCAGCCAGTCCTTGCAGGCAATCACATGGCCTATGCGCTCATAACGCTGCGGCTCGTTTTCCTTAACCCATGCGAGAATGGCAGACGGTGCCGAAGCATGCGGTAATTGTCCGGTCACGGCCAGAGCCTCGTCGGCAACCGGGCTGTTCAGCCAGCGTTCCGCAACATCAACCGCACGACTATCGAGCGACAAGATACCTTTGCCAAGCGGACGACGGTCCTTGTCCAGCATATAAATACCATCGCCATGCGCAGTGGTGGCAATGGCAAGAATATCGGATGCCGGGCGTCCGCTCTTTGCAATGGCTTCGGCAATTGCATCTGCTGTTGCATCCCAGAACTCGTCCATGTCGCGCTCGACATGGCGGGGTTTTGGCAAGGATTGCGCCACACGACGACGCGCAACAGCAAGCGGAGTGCCATCAATATCAAACAAAACGGCTTTGGTGACGGTCAGTCCGCTATCAATTCCCAACAGAGAGGGCATAAATCATGTTCCTGATATAGTAATTAGGCTGAAAGCCTATTCTTTCGTGTCGCCCGCGCGCGCGACGACTACATTGATACCCTGCGCCTGCATGCGCTCGATATGCGCGAAAGGCGTCTCTTCATCGACGATCACAACATCGAAATCGGATAGCGCTCCGAAATTATGCAATGCGCGGCGTTCGAACTTGGTGTGATCGGCAAGCAGCACGCGCTTTGCTGCACTTTCGAGCATGGCACGCTTGGTCTCGACCATTTCCGGGGATTGATGGAACAGAAGGTCATCCGTGATCGCAGCAATGGAAATGAAGGCCACATCCGCACGAAGGCGGCGAATTTCATGAATAGTCATGCCGCCAACAAAGGCGTTGCACCAGTTATAAAGCTGACCACCCAGACCAAGAAGTGTGACATCCTTCATGTCACGCACTTCATTCATCAGGATCAGCGAATTGGTAATGACAGTCAGCGGCCCCTTGCCCGGCAGATAAGGCACCATCTGAAGAACAGTTGTGGAATCGTCGAAGAAAATCGCCTGTCCCGGCTCCACAAACTGCATCGCAGCTTCCGCAATCAGCTTCTTTTCTTCGGCCTGACGTGCAACGCGATAAAGGTCGCTCGCCTCTATAAGACTTGTCGGTGCTGCGGAAACAATCCCGCGCGACTTACGAAACAACCCACGGCTGACGAGTTCATCAACATCTCTGTGCGCAGTCATCAAGCTTATGCCGAAACGCTCGGTCAGATCTTCAATCCGCACCGATCCTTCGGACATAATCATTTCAGCAATTTGTTGGCGACGAACCAACTGACGCGCATGCCGACTATCGTTCGGAACCTGCTCCGCCATCAAGGTGTCAATGCTTGCTTTGTTGCTTGTGACCATGCTTACCACTCGTCCCCAGCCCATTATTATTATCAACAGACCTTACGGCATCGGCACGAAAACGCTGTATGAGACGCGGGTTTAACCGCGCCTCATTTAGTAGCTCTTACTGTTCAAGAACAAAAGGAGCAGTGTACTTGTCGACATTGTCCTTGGTGATCAGGAAGCAATCGAAAAGCTGCTTTTCCTGGTCAACGCCGGTCTTGCCGGTCTTGATGAAGTTGTCGGCCTGCTTGACAGCAGCTTCCGAGAAGATCGCAACTGGCTGAAGAACAGTGTACTGAAGTTCACCGGCCTTGATCGCTGCAACTGCATCTGGCGAACCGTCGAAACCGCCAACCTTAACCTGATCAAGCTTTCCAGCCTTTTTCAGAGCGGCGATTGCACCGAGAGCCATTTCGTCGTTACCCGAGATAACGCCGATGATGTCTGGATTTGCCTGAAGCAAAGCCTGCATCTTGTCGTGACCCTGCGTACGGTTCCAGTTCGCAACGTCCTGACCGGCCTTTACGAGGTCTGGGTACTGCGAAAGAACAGTTTCATAGCCATTCGAACGTGTTGCGGCATTGTTGTCGGAAGGCGAACCGAACAGTTCAACATACTTGCCTTCTTCACCAACGCTTTCAACCCACTGCGTTGCACCAAGTGCTGCGCCCTGTGCGTTGTTGGAAACGAGCTGTGCCTTGGCAAGACCTTCCTGGTTAATTTCAGCATTCACGAGGAATACCGGAATACCAGCAGCAACAGCGCGCTTGACTGCGCCGATCGAACCGTCAGCATTGGCCGGATCAAGAATGATCGCAACCGACTTGTTGGTGATCGCGGTGTCGATCAGGTTGCTTTCAGTGTTGGTGTCGCCCTTATGGCCGCCAACAACAGCCGAATAGCCGAGGCCTTCAGCGGTCTTCTTGGCGATTTCGCCTTCGGTGTACCAGTATGGGTTTGAAGGATCGTTGACAACGATCGAAATCAGACCTTCAGCCCATGCGGTGCTGGCGATAAGCGGCAGTGCTGCAGCAGCAGCAAACAGAACGCGCATACCCTTCTTAAACATGTCTCACTCCCGTAAAAATTATCATTGAGTTATGCCGGTTTCCCGGCGTTACCATTTCCAGTGGGCGAGACTTCTAAGCTAGATCGCCGTCTTGGAAATTTTTCGCTACCCCCGAAGAACCGGCTCCACCCGGAACGGTGAGTGGAGCCGTAAGTATCAACGTCGGGAATATTGAATGCTGTTGAGCAGAACAGCGAGCACGATCACGGCGCCCGTAAAGACAGTCTGCCAGTAAGAGGATACGCCGATAATGACGAGGCCGTCAGAAAGAAAGCCGATAACAAACGCACCCAGAAGTGTGCCCTGGATTGTGCCGCGACCACCCGTAAGCGCTGCACCACCGATAACGACTGCGGCAATAGCGGTCAGTTCGTAGGTTGTACCAGCGGTTGGACCAGCGGAAGTCAGCTGCGACGACAGAACCAGACCGGCGATTGCAGCACAGATGCCCGAAATCACATAGACCGAAATCTGAACGCGCTTAACAGGAACACCCGAAAGCTCTGCTGCGCGTTCATTGCCGCCCGAAGCATAGAGCCAGCGGCCAAATGCGGTGCGGTTAAGCACGACCGCAACGATGATCGCAAGAACAGCAAGCACCAGAACACCAATTGGCACACCAAACAGATTGTTGAAGCCCAGCCAGTCAAAGCCTGTATTGCCGAGTTCAGGACGTCCGCCAAGATTGTTGAAGGTCAGACCATTGGTCATCAGAAGGGCTACACCGCGTGCACAATAAAGAACGCCTAGCGTTGCCACGAATGCAGGCACGCGCAGATAAGCGATCAGCACACCATTAATGGCACCGACGAATGCACCGAGAGCCAGCGTGATCAACACCACGGCCCAAACCGGGAAATAGAGGATAACCCCTAGTTCCGGCAGGTTAACGCCCTGCATGAGGTAGCCTGCGACAACGCCGGCAAGGCCGAGCGTGGAGCCGACCGAAAGATCGATACCACCGTTCAGAATGACCAGCAGCATGCCGATTGCCAAAAGACCAAAAATGGCCACATGCGATGACATGACCAGGAAGTTATTGACCGTGAAATAGTAAGGCGAAAGGAAAGAGAAGGTAGCGATGATCGCGATCAACGCAAAAAACGCACGACCTTCGAGCAGCAAATGCACGATGCTGGTTTTACGCTTCGCTCCGTTTGGAGCTGCCGCCTTTTCTTTTGTGCTCGTGACTGACATTCTATCAGTGCTCCATAAACAACTGCATTAAACGACCGGATAAAATCGGGTCTATGCTCTAAATCTTTGTTTTAACGCATGACCTTGTCCGAAAAGTCGAACAACTTTTCGGGGGCATGCTCTAGTGACCGACCGTGGACTCGCCCGAGGCGGCCATGATCTTTTCCTTGGAAACATCCGAACCGAACTCGGCCGAGATGCGTCCACGGTGCATAACGATGATACGATGAGCGATGCTGAGGCATTCACCGACTTCAGACGTCGTGTAGACAACGGCCAGCCCCTGCTTGGCTTTTTCAGCCAGAAGCTTGAACACTTCCGCCTTGGCGCCGATGTCGATACCCCGGCTTGGCTCATCAAGCAGGATGACCTGTGGCTCGGTGGCGAGCATCTTGCCAATAACGACCTTCTGCTGATTGCCACCTGAAAGTGATCCGATTGCCGCCTCGCCGCCATCTGTCTTGATGTGGACGTTCTTGATCGACTGATCGACAATGTTCTTTTCGCGTTTTTTGGACGTGAAAAGTCCCTTTGTCATTTCTGAAATGCTTGCAAGCGAAAGATTTCTGCCGACCGTCATCGTCTGCACAAGACCGTCGCGCTGACGATCTTCCGGCACGAGAACCAGCCCCTGATCGATACGCTGCGCAATCGTAAGACCCGCGACGTCCTGACCATTGAGCAGAATGCTGCCTGAACTTGCCTTGAGGCGTCCAGCGACAGTTTCAAGCAGCTCGGTACGACCAGCACCCATAAGACCATAGATGCAGACGATCTCACCCGAGCGCACATTAAGCGACATGTTATCGACGAGTGCAAAATCGCCCGACTTGTCCTGAACCGTCAGCTTGTCAACGGATAGGGCGACATCGCCCCATTCGTAACCGGTTGGAGGAGAACCGAGGTCAAAGTTTTCGCCGACCATGTTGCGAACGATCCATTCAAGATCAATATCGGCACGTGGCGCATAAGCGGTCATCGCACCGTCACGCAAAACCACCGCATGATCAGTAATCTGCAACGCTTCTTCGAGGTGATGCGAAATATAGACAATAGCCACGCCGCGCGCTGTCAGGTCGCGAATGACCTTGAACAGCACTTCCACTTCCGACGCACTCAACGCAGAAGTTGGCTCATCCATGATAAGAATGCGAGAATTGACCGAAAGCGCACGCGCAATCTCGACAACCTGCTGCTGACCAAGACGAAGCTCTTCGACAGGCGTAAGAGGATCGATATCCTCTTCGAGTTCTGCCATCAACTCGCGGGTCAGGCGCTCTTCTTCCGCAAAATTCACACCCGATGCGCCGCGGATTTCCCGGCCCATGAAGATATTGTCGCGCACATTCATGTTGGGCGCGAGGCTTAGCTCCTGATGGATGATCGAAATGCCGCGATCACGTGCTTCCGAAGACGAACCAAAAACCACCGGCTCGCCATCCAGAATGATCGTGCCGGATGTTGGCTGAATAACGCCCGACAGAACCTTCATCAGCGTCGACTTGCCTGCACCGTTTTCGCCAAAAAGCGTGGTGACCTGTCCGCGACGTATTTCGAAATTCACGCCCTTGAGCGCATGAATGCGTCCATAGGACTTGGCAACATCATGCGCGCTCAGAACAACGTCGCCGTGCTTGCCTTCAATTTTGGTATGAACCGTCATTTTACTTCAAAGCCCACCGGCGTAACCAGCCAGTTCTTCGGGTTGACCAGCTTGAATACGCCTGTCACCGAAACGGTTTTGCCAACCAGATTGTTGACATCAACACCTTCAAGAACCTGCTTCTTCATCTCATTGTTAAGGCCAGAGCCGGCATTCTGGAATTCGATCTGGTTCTTGAACTGACCGAATTCGATGGTTCCTGTTGCATCACGCAGATCGGTGCCGTTAACCGCGGGGCCTGTCTGAACGCGAATTGCCATGCCTTCAGGGAAACCATCGACCTTGATGACATTATAGTTGGACTTGCGCTCTTCAACCGTTCCGGTGAACTTGACCGGAATAACCGGGTTCACGCTGCCAATGCCATATTTCTTGCCGGCAGCGTCCTTGTCTGCGGCCAGTGCCGTGCCAACTTCAACAGCGTCGGTAGCGCGTTCTTCAACGCTTGCCTTGATCTTTGGGAACTCTTCCGCGCCGTAGGTTTCCGGCGAGAATACCTGCTGACGAACATCGGCATCGGAACCGATCTTTACGACCGTGGTGTCAAATCCAATGGCACTCACGACCACAACCGCTGCAACAACACTCCAGAGGACTGCGCGGTTGAGCTTCGCGGGCTTTTGTGAAACTTGACTAGCTTGTGTACTCATTATCAAAACGCCTTCAGCAAATTTTGCCGGATTGTCGTTGTAAAAACGGATTGCGCGGCTGAATTTAGACCGCTTGGAGATTGCACATACGATAAAGCACCCGGCCATCCTCGGATAAGCGGGCGTTAGCCCAGGGCTCTATGGGAGAGACAAATTTCATCATAATAATCCTCCACATAACTCCCAGACTCCGCCCCTCCGCGCAGCATGGAACCAGATGCGCCGCGCATCATATGCTATGATAGCGGCATGTTATCAACTTCAATAATGATGTTATAAACACCCGTAGCTGTCAATCCGATGTTTTTGAAACGAAGCTTGTTTCGCACAGTCTGGGCGGTAAAACACTTAGAAGAACCGGGGAAACCGCTGTTTTCCAGTGCTTGTTGATTGCTAAAGGAAACGACCTTCTTATGACATTCAGCAACACTCAAAAGGTACAAAACAAGAATAATATCATTTAAAATCATATATTTATAAAGATAATACTTCCCGCTTCCTCACTCTAAAACGCCATCAATCAGTAATTCAAAGGCCGGGAATTTCACTATGGTCACCTTTTGGTGAAAAAAAATGCTTACCCACGAAAATTTTACAGACAGACCCTCATCGTTATGTTATCTCAATCATACGCAAGAGCCCATTTTCATTATAATAAGGGCCGCGAGCAGTAGATGTTCGTCGCGGGAGGAATCCAAATGTCCGTCCAGGACCACACTGGGAAAGCATAATTCAGTCATGCGTGGTAAAGGTGATATAATCATCGGCATCGACGCGGGCACGTCCGTCGTCAAGGCTGTGGCATTCGACCTAAACGGTCGTCAACTCGATTCGGCGGCTGTCCGCAACAAATACGAAACCGGCGAACATGGCGCTGTAACGCAGTCGCTTTCCCAGACATGGGAAGATTGCGCGAGCGCCTTACGCGGCCTCGCCGATAAAATTCCCAATCTGAGTGAACGCACCGCCGCTATTTCCGTCACCGGTCAGGGCGACGGTACGTGGCTTGTAGGACGTGATAACAAGCCAGTGGGCGATGCCTGGATCTGGCTTGATGCGCGCGCAGCCAACACCGTTACAAAACTTGCAGCAGGACCAATGAACCGCGCGCGCTTTGAAGCGACCGGCACAGGCCTCAATACCTGCCAGCAAGGCACACAAATTGCGCATATGGACAGTTTCCACCCGGAACTGCTCGATAATGCGGAAGCTGCCCTTCACTGTAAGGATTGGCTTTATCTCAATCTCACCGGCGTCCGCGCCACAGACCCCTCGGAAGCCAGTTTCACCTTCGGCAATTTCCGCAATCGTCAATATGACGATGTGGTGATTGAAGCGCTCGGCCTCATTAAGCGCCGCAGCCTGCTACCTGAAATCGTGGACGGCACTCTGACGCAGCATCCGTTATCCCCCGATGCCGCAGCTGCGACTGGATTACTGGCCGGTACGCCGGTGAGTCTCGGCTATGTCGATATGGTGATGACAGCACTTGGCGCTGGCGTTTATTGTGGCAGTGCCGATGCGGGTTGCTCGACCATTGGATCAACTGGCGTGCATATGCGCGCAAAGCCTGTTGCCGATATCCACCTGAATGCGGAAGGCACGGGTTACGTGATCGCCCTGCCCGTTCCGGGCATCGTCACGCAGGTCCAGACCAATATGGGCGCGACCATCAACATCGACTGGATTTTGCAGATTGCTGCCGATCTCATGTCGACTGCGGATAAAAAAATCTCGCTGAGCGATCTTATTCCGCGCCTTGATGAATGGTTTAATGCAAGCCGCCCCGGCGCGCTGCTTTACCATCCCTATATCTCCGAGGCAGGAGAACGCGGGCCGTTCGTCAATGCTTACGCACGTGCAGGCTTTATCGGACTTTCTAGCCGCGATCGTTTCCCTGAACTGGTTCGTTCGGTGGTTGAGGGTCTCGGCATGGCTACGCGCGATTGCTACGCCGCCATGGGCGGAATGCCTGCCGAACTGCGTCTGACTGGCGGCGCTGCACGCTCTCGTGCGCTGCGTAGTACATTATCCGCGGCAGTGAATGCACCTGTGCGTGTTTCTTCGCGTGAGGAAGCTGGTGCTGCAGGCGCTGCGATGATGGCAGCGGTTGCGATCGGTGCTTATTCAAACATGGACGACTGTATCGCGGAATGGGTTGCGCCTCTGCTTGGATCGGGCGAAACGCCTGATACCAAACAAGCCCAACATTATGCAGAGCTCTTCGACGCTTATAAGGATGCGCGACTGGCGCTTGCCCCCATCTGGGACAAGCTCGCCGCCGACCGATAAGCAACGCATTATAATAACACATGATAATGCCGAACAATCGGCATCCGAAGGAGCATGAGATGGCTGAACCGGAAACCTACGACCTGTTCGTGATTGGCGGCGGTATCAATGGCGCGGGTGTTGCCCGCGATGCAGCCGGGCGCGGCCTCAAGGTTGTGCTGGCGGAAAAAGATGATCTCGCAGAAGGCACTTCGTCACGTTCCGGCAAGCTGGTTCATGGTGGCCTGCGCTACCTCGAATATTATGAATTCCGCCTGGTGCGCGAAGCGCTGATCGAGCGCGAAGTTCTGCTCAATGCTGCTCCGCATATCATCTGGCCTATGCGTTTTGTATTGCCTCACAGCCCGCAGGATCGTCCGGCATGGCTGGTGCGTCTTGGCCTGTTTCTGTACGATCATCTTGGCGGCCGCAAGAAGCTGCCCGGCACCCGCACGCTTGATCTCAAGCGCGACCCGGAAGGCACCCCGATCCTTGATCAGTATACCAAGGGCTTTGAATATTCCGATTGCTGGGTGGATGATGCCCGTCTCGTCGTGCTCAATGCTGTGGGTGCGGCAGAAAAGGGTGCAACTATTCTCACCCGCACACCCGTTACCTCTGCGCGCCGCGAAAAAGGCGGCTGGATCGTGGAAACCAAAAACCGCGATACTGGCGAAGTGCGCAGCTTCCGCGCACGCTGCATCGTCAATTGCGCAGGCCCTTGGGTTACAGACGTTATCACTAATGTCGCTGGATCTAACTCGTCGCGCAATGTGCGCCTGGTAAAGGGCAGCCACATCATCGTGCCAAAGTTCTGGGCAGGTGCGAATGCCTATCTGGTTCAGAACCACGACAAGCGCGTGATTTTCATCAATCCTTATGAAGGCGACAAAGCACTGATCGGCACCACCGATATCGCTTATGAAGGCCGTGCAGAAGACGTGAGCGCGGATGAGAAAGAAATCGATTACCTGCTCACCGCGGTCAATCGCTATTTCAAGGAAAAGCTCCGTCGCGAAGACGTGCTGCATAGCTTCTCCGGCGTGCGTCCGCTGTTTGACGATGGCAAGGGCAATCCGTCCGCAGTTACCCGCGACTATGTTTTCGATCTTGATGAAACTAACGACGCGCCGCTTCTCAACGTTTTTGGTGGCAAGATCACCACGTTCCGCGAACTCGCTGAGCGCGGCATGCATCGCTTAAAGCACATTTTCCCGAATATGGGTGGTGACTGGACGCACGGCTCGCCACTGCCGGGCGGCGAAATCCCAAATGCGGATTACGAAACCTTCGCAAACAGCCTGCGCGACAGCTATCCATGGATGCCACGCAAGCTGGTGCAGCATTATGGACGTCTCTATGGCGCGCGCACGAAGGATGTCGTTGCGGGTGTGAGCGATCTTGCAGGCCTTGGCCAGCATTTCGGCGGCAACCTTTATGAAGCGGAAGTCCGCTATCTGATAGCAAAAGAGTGGGCGAAGACCGCGAATGATATTCTTTATCGCCGCACAAAGCATTATCTGCACTTGAGTGAAGCCGAACGCGCCGCATTCATTGCATGGTTCGACAACGCTAAAATTTCTGCCTAAGCATGTCGCGGAAAAGTGGGAGCCGGTTTTCCGATAACGACATGCTTTGAGGAATAAATTGAGGAAACAATGGCCCTTACGCTTTCATTGAACACCAATCCGCTGGTTAACCGCTTTGCAGAGCCCGACGATCTGATTGAAACCGTTGCACGTGATTTGCGCCTGCGCGATCTTCAGCTGACGCACGAGTTCATCAATCCAAGCTGGCAGGCGTCGACCATCCGTCGCCTGACGCGCGACATGGACAAGGCTTTGCAGCGCACAGGCGTTCGCGTCACCTCCGGCATGACCGGTCCCTATGGCCGTCTCAATCACTTCGGCCATCCCGATGCAGAAGTACGCCGCTATTATGTCGACTGGTTCAAGACATTTGCTGATATTATCGGCGATCTCGGCGGCAAATCGGTCGGCACACAGTTTGCAATCTTTACCTATAAGGATTTTGACAATCCTGAACGCCGCGAAGAGCTGATAAAGATCGCTATCGACTGCTGGGCAGAAGTTGCGGACCACGCTGCTGGCGCTGGCCTTGATTATGTGTTCTGGGAGCCGATGAGCATTGGCCGTGAATTTGGTGATACAATCGCTGAATCCATCAAGCTGCAAGATCGCCTGACTAGCGCCAATATGACAATCCCCATGTGGATGATGGCAGATATCGATCACGGTGATGTCACCTCATCGAACCCGGACGACTTCGACCCATATGCATGGGCGCGGGCCGTACCGAAGGTTTCGCCGATTATTCACATCAAGCAGAGCCTGATGGACAAAGGCGGTCATCGTCCTTTCACAGCAGCTTTCAACGCAAAAGGCCGCATTCAGCCTGAACCGCTGCTCAAGGCCTTCGCCGAAGGCGGTGCGGTGGACAATGAAATCTGCCTCGAACTTTCGTTCAAGGAACGTGATCCAAACGACCGCGAAGTCATTCCGCAGATTGCAGAAAGTGTTGCCTTCTGGGCGCCGCACATTGACACGGGCGCAGGTGATTTGAAAATATAAGCATAAGAAAAGAATAAAGAATCGGGAGCAGGCAGCACGAAAATGGCAGATTCAGACGATTCCCTAGCCCTTCGTGCAGCCTGGCTTCATTTCATTGGTGGCATGACGCAGTCAGCCGTTGCGAAGCGACTTGGACTGCCTTCCGTGAAAGCGCATCGCCTTATTGCCAAGGCAGTCGCAGATGGTGCCGTTAAAGTGACTATCGACGGCGATATTTCTGAGTGCATTGATCTCGAAAACCAGCTGGCTGAACGCTATAATCTCGAATATTGCGAAGTGACGCCTGATCTGGGCGAAGAAAGCTTGCCGCTCCTGTCTCTGGGCAGTGCTGGTGCAGAATTTCTGCGCCGCGAAATCGAGCATGGCGATCATGAAGTGATCGGCCTTGGGCATGGTCGTACGCTTTCAGCAGCCGTCAGCCATATGCCGCGCGTAAGTGCCAAAGAATTACAGTTCGTCTCATTGCTTGGCGGTCTGACAAGAAATTTTGCCGCCAACCCCCACGATGTGATGCATCGTATCGCGGAAAAGACCGGCAGACCGGCCTATGTCATGCCAGTTCCTTTCTTTGCCAATTCCGCAGAAGACCGCGAAGTGCTGCTGGCGCAAAAGGGTGTGACGACCGTTTTTGAAATGGGCTGTCAGGCCGAGCTGAAAATCGTCGGTATCGGTACAGTTGATGCGCATGCACAGCTTGTAACGTCGGGTGTCATCGAACTTTCGGAAATGGAAGAAATTGCAGGTTATGGCGGCGTGGGCGAAATGTTGGGACATTTCTTCGATGCAAACGGCAAACGGCTTGAGACCGGGTTGACGGCACGCACCATTGCTGCATCGGTTGAGAATGCCGATATGAGCCGGATTATCGGGCTTGCAGGCGGCATTTCAAAAGCAGAAGCCATTCGTGCCGTTCTGAAAAGTGGTCGCCTTTATGGCCTGATCACGGATGAGCGCACAGCCAAAGAGCTGGTACGATAAACACAAATAAATCAAAAAATATCACAAAATCACATTTTATATAGATTGTTTTGTGATTTTGTGATTTACCTTTGCGCAGGAATCTACTGCGCTAGATGATCGGAAATATCTTGAAACGCGACGACAGAAGACAGGCGATCATCAATCTGCTGATTGAAAATCATGCAGTCGATCTCGACGATCTCGCCGAGCGTTTTGCAGTCTCCAAAATGACCATCCACCGCGATCTGGATTCTCTTGAGGAGTCTGGCGTTTTGCGCAAGGTGCGCGGTGGTGCAACCATGGATGCCGGCTCTCAATTCGAGAGCGATTTCCGTTTTCGCGTACAGCAGGACAACGACGCCAAGATACAAATGGGCCGCGCAGCGCTCGAACTCATTGAACCCGGCATGACGGTAATGATCAATGACGGATCGACGGCGGCGGTTCTTGGCAGCATGCTGGTTGAAAAACGTCCCCTGACAGTTATTACCAACAATGCTGTGATCATTGAAAATCTCAAAGGCGAAGCTGGCATCAATCTGATTGCGCTGGGCGGTGTATTTTCAGCAAAGTTCAACGCATTTTTTGGCCTCCTGACCGAAGAAGCATTATCAAAGCTCAGTGCAGACATTGCCTTCATTTCCGCACCTGCGGTCAGCGGACGCCTCGTCTATCACATGGACGAAAATGTCGTTCGCACCAAGCGCGCCATGACGGCTTCCGCCACCCGCACCTGCCTGCTGGTTAATCACCAACGCTTCCGACGCACGGCGCTGCACGTTATGGCTGATCTGGGTGACTTTGATGCCATTATTACGGATCAATCACCAGGAGAGAAGCTTCTGGCCGATCTGGAACCAGCCGGTATCAAACTAACAATCGCAGAGTAAAACACGAGTAGAAAGAGCATTTTAGCATGGCCAAATTCTGGGTAGGCACGAGCTGGAAAATGAATAAAACACTGGCAGAAGCCCGTGTTTTCGCGAACGCCCTGAAAGAGGCCGATGCTGATCGCTCGGCAGATATTCAGCGCTTTGTCATTCCACCGTTCACATATGTGCGCGAAGTGAAGGACATTCTATCGGAAACCTCCGTCAAGGTCGGCGCTCAGAATATGCACTGGGCCGATCAGGGCGCATGGACCGGCGAAATTTCACCGCTGATGCTCAAAGATTGCAATCTCGACATCGTTGAACTCGGCCATTCCGAACGTCGTGAGCATTTTGGCGAAACTAACGAAACAGTTGGCCTCAAGGTTGAAGCAGCCGTTCGCAACGGCCTGACCCCGCTTATCTGCATTGGTGAAACGCTGGAAGATCGCGAAAGCGGACGTGCCGCAGAAGTGCTGGCCGAAGAAGTGCGCGGTGCACTTTCAAAGCTATCCGATGAGCAGAAAAAAGCCGAAATCCTGCTCGCTTATGAGCCTGTCTGGGCGATTGGCGAAAACGGTATTCCTGCATCAGCAGATTATGCAGATGACCGTCAGGCCGAAATTATTGCGGTTGCGGAAGGCATTCTTGGTCGCCGCGTGCCTTGCCTTTACGGCGGCTCGGTCAATCCCGGCAATTGCGAAGAACTCATTGCCTGCCCGCATATCGATGGCCTGTTCATTGGCCGTTCGGCATGGAACGTGGAAGGCTATCTCGACATTCTGGCGAAATGCGCCAAGAAAATTACAGCTAATTAAGGAGCATTATCATGAAAGTAGCAGTAGCAGGCGACAGCGCTGGCGAAGGTCTGGCCAAGGTTCTTGCAGACCACCTCAAGGATCGTTTTGAAGTATCGGAAATCTCGCGCACAGACGCAGGTGCCGAAGCTTTCTACGCAAATCTGTCGGATCGCGTTGCATCCGCCGTTCTCGACGGCACATATGACCGCGCAATCATCGTTTGCGGCACGGGCATTGGTGTTTGCATTGCAGCCAACAAGGTTCCGGGCATCCGCGCAGCACTGACGCACGACACCTATTCGGCAGAGCGTGCAGCACTTTCCAACAACGCTCAGATCATCACCATGGGCGCACGCGTTATCGGTTCGGAAGTGGCTAAGACCATTGCCGACGCATTCCTCGCACAGACCTTTGACGAAAAGGGCCGTTCGGCTGGCAATGTTGATGCAATCAACGAAGTTGACGCCAAGTACAACAAGCGCTGATAATCTGACTATTTAAAAATACAAAAAAGCGGCGGGGAAACCCGCCGCTTTTTTGTTTCCGTAAATTGCAATTCTTAACTGAACTTTGGGTCCAGCGAACCATCGCGATAGCGCTTGGCCATATCCGACAATGGGATCGGACGGATTGACTGCGCATGACCAGCAGTGCCGAACTGTTCGAAACGATCCTTGCAAAGCTTGGTCATTGCAGCCATTGCAGGCTTCAAATATTTGCGCGGATCAAACTCGCTCGGGTCTTCCTGCAATACGCGGCGGATCTGACCTGTCAGCGCCATACGGTTATCGGTGTCGATATTGATCTTGCGCACGCCGTGCTTGATACCGCGCTGGATTTCTTCAACCGGCACACCCCAGGTTGGCTTCATCTTGCCGCCATATTTGTTGATGATTTCCTGCAAATCTTCCGGCACCGAAGACGAACCATGCATCACCAGATGGGTGTTTGGCAGCTTGCGGTGAATTTCTTCGATCACATGCATGGCCAGCACAGAACCATCGGGTTTGCGGCTGAACTTGTATGCACCATGCGATGTGCCCATGGCAATTGCCAGTGCATCGACCTTGGTTTCGCGAACAAATTTCACGGCTTCTTCCGGATCGGTCAGAAGCTGGTCATGCGAGAGCTGACCTTCTGCACCGTGACCATCTTCCGCCTCACCCATACCGGTTTCGAGCGAACCGAGAACGCCCAACTCACCTTCAACAGAAATACCGCCGAGATGAGACATCTCGCTGACCTGACGCGTGACCGAAACGTTATAGTCCCAGTCAGCAGGGGTCTTGCCGTCTGCCTTGAGTGATCCGTCCATCATCACCGACGTAAAGCCAGCCTGAATTGCGGTCATGCAGGTTGCGGCTTCATTGCCGTGATCAAGGTGCACGCAAACCGGAATATGCGGATAGATTTCTGTTACGGCATCCATCATATGGCGCAGCATAATGTCATTTGCATAAGAGCGCGCGCCGCGCGAAGCCTGCAAAATAACCGGCGCATTGGTAGCGTCTGCGGCTTCCATAATGGCGAGCGCCTGCTCCATATTGTTGATGTTGAACGCCGGAACACCATAGCTGTGTTCGGCAGCGTGGTCGAGCAATTGACGCAGCGTAATACGTGACATTTGAGTTTCCTCCTAAATCAGTTGCGCGAACGCGCATAATACTCGCCAAGAACGTCGACTTCTTCCGAGACGCCAAACACCAGCGCGCTGCGCTCGTGATAGCTCTGCGGAACAATGTCGAGAATTGGTGTCAAACCATTTGTTGCCTTGCCGCCGGCCTGCTGGCTCAGAAAAGCAATCGGATTGGCTTCATAAACGAGACGCAGACGGCCTTTTTCGTAGCCGGAGCGGGCATCATCGACGTAGAAGAAGACACCGCCACGCTGCATGATGCGATGCATATCGCCGACCGCAGCACCCAGCCAGCGCATGTTGAAATTGCGTCCGCGAGGACCATCCTTGCCGTTGAAAGTATCATCGACATAGGCCTTCATACCGTCTGACAAATGACGATACACCGAGGCATTGAATGCGAGATCAGACGTGCGCTTCGGCAAGGTCACATTCTGGCGTGTGATCTGAAAGATGCCGCTCATCGGATCGAGTGTCGCAAAAATTACGCCCTCACCCACCGAAAAAGCAAGATCAACGGAATTGCCAAACGACACATAACCCGCTGCCAGCTGGCGATTGCCGGGCTGGAGAAATGGTTCGTCCGTATCTGCCGGAAAGATCGAGAAGATCGTGCCAAGCGGCGCACCAAGCCCGACATTGCCCGAACCGTCGAGCGGATCGATTGCAACCGCGATCAGACCATCAGACTTGCCCGGAACAGGAAGTTCTGCTTCTTCGGACAAAACAGATGCGACACCAGCCGCAATCAGCAGGTCAATGAAAAGATTATGCGAACCGACATCGATGCTCTTCTGCTGGTCCTGATCACTGTTGACGCCAACCAGCTTGCCAGGATCACCGGGCAGCGAACCGCGCGCAATGCGTCCCGCGAGACGGCCTGAACCTGCAAGGATAGCCTTGATTGCATTGCTTGTTGCAAGGCGCAAACTGTCCTGACCAGCCCAGGCGTCGAGATATTCTCCAGCGGCCTGTGCGTCAATACGCTCATTATCACCAGCGAGAACCAGTGGTGCGAAATTTCCTGCCATCGTCATTCGCCCTGCTCCCGGCAAGATTTCGCAAGCAGCAGTATATTGGAAACGGGGGAAACAGATTTCATTTAGACGCAAACTCCATACGGATGTCTTCAAACCGCCCTAAGATGGGCTGAGACAAGGAGGGCGTAACACCGTTTTGAGATCATCACAATAATGCCAATAACATTATAACGATTGAAATGTGATATTGTGTTTTAAAATGTTGTTAATTGGAGATAAGCAACGTCATTTCAGTCGATGGCAGACGCGCAAAAGGCTCGTCCGAGTCGGTGACAAGTCCTGTAACTGACAATGAATGAGATGAATTGTCTCGGATCGAAGGGAAGATTTAGTCCTGCTTTTTCTTATCCGGGTCAAATGTCACAAAAAAGCGCCATGCAGACCAAAGGCCCAACGCGCCAAACAGCATAGCCCAGCCTACAGCACCGATTGAAATCTCAAATGCAGCCCATGCAAGACAGCTTCCTGAGATCAATACCCGGATCCATAAAGGTCGAAAGCGGGGATCATCAAACTCGAACATGTTACAGCCTTGCCATGGTTTACGTCTCTGAAACATGCTCCAGAGAATTTGCGCCGTTTCTAGACAGTTTTCGACGCTTTTGTAAGTCTTATCAGATCTATCACGATATATGAGCCTTGGGAGTGCACCCGGAAAAGTTCGAAACGGCTTCGGAACAAGATACGCGTTGAAACAACTGCTCAGAGCGTTGTTCTGACAAAATCAGATCGCGACGCGCTTTAAGAGAAAAATTTGGCTCCAGCCAAGAATATTTCAGAAGCCCTTTGCTTGATGGCGCAGAACTATTAGATCACCATTCGTGACATGGATCACACAAGCTATATTTACATCTTAATCGCGCTGTTGCCCTTCCTGTTATGGGGAGCAATACTGTTTGCAATCTACTCATCTAAGGAGAACTTGCAGAAAAAGCCTGAATCCAGCGATAAGACGGATGGTGTTTATACGGATAATGTCGTGATCATTCCTTATGGATTGATTTTTCCGATCTATTACCGCTCGCCAACCGGCGCACAGGATTTTGGCTAAATAATTTTCAATTAAAACAATCAGATAAAATTACATCGACTGCTTCATTTTACGCTCATCGAAGAACGGTAAATTGCTGCCAATAAATTGGCATCGCCTTGCAAGTGTTTATCAGCGAGTCTTACACTTGCGGAACCTGGCATCCGCTTGGACGTTTATAGCATCGGTTCCCTCAAACGGAACTGTGCAGTAAAATAGCTGAGTAAGGTATCAACGCAACGTAAAATGAGGTCAGAAAAATGAAGGCACGCACAGCAACCGTTGGCGATCTTGAAAGCGTTTTTCACGACCTTTCACCGCGTATTACCACGGAGTATATCGCTGCGGGCAAGAACGCCAAAGCCGCTTATGACAACCTGATGATGAACTTGCGCGAAGGCCGCGCGCATGCGTTGGTTCAAGATGACAAGGTTGTGGCGATCATTGCATGGCAGGAAAGCAATGATGCAGCCGACACACTTTTTGCGGCAAGAGAAGAATTTTTCAATGCCAAGACAGTGCGTTTTTGCAAAAAGCACATAAGACAGATTCAGGCGCTTTCGGGAGATCTGCCGATCCATTCCCGAAGCTGGCTCGACCGGCCGGATGCCATCAAATGGTTTAAAGTGATCGGTTATAAGCAGAAGGGTCAGGAAAATGGTGCCTGGCTGTTCGAACTCTCTGCGCCGCAGATCAAGATCGTAGCCGGATAATCTCAAACAAGAGGGCAGATAACTGCCCTCTTGTGATTAGAGGTTTTTCTCAGAGCATTTCCAGCAAAAGTGCGAAGCGGTTTTGCGTCGGATAATGCGACAAAACGAAAACTTAGAGCGTTCTGTGAGGTTCGATCATAATAAGAAATGCTCAGCGTGAATTGATCGTCCAGAAATCCTGCCAATCCTGAAGTTTCGAGTAATCACTCTCAGCAGTTTCAGAATGCGGGACGTAAAGTTGGTCGATGACATTCACGATACCCGAAACTTCACCTTCAGGAATCTTCGCGTCTTTGTTTGACGAAATTTTCCCGTCAGCCAACTGCGGAGCCATTCCCTCTTCCGTCATCATGTAATGAACGAAAAGCTTTGAAGCATTCGGGCTTTGGGTTCCTGATGCGATCACCGCTACGCGGGGTGTGAGCTGGCCTGCCCATGGCTTCATGCCTGCGCAAATGCCCATGGTATAGCCGTTCTTCTTGGCATCCCGGAAGATTGAGGTGCTGAGGAATCCCATAAATGGCTTTTCCTGTCCCTTCGCACCAATGATCGGGCCTACTTCGGTATCACTGCGCGTCACACTTGGCCGGTTCTTGGCAAAGCGCTTGACCCACTCGGCCGTAGCGCTTTCTTCATCTGTCTTTAGCGGCTCGCCGAAAAACTCTTCATAAGCCTTGCGCATGGCTTCATCGTCATGTTCGGCAATCTGATTGAACCAGAACATTGTTTCATTGCGTAGAAGCGGATCTGGGATCGCAATGCGACCCTTCCATTCTTCTGTCGTCAACGCCCAGATGTTATCGATCGGGCACTTGTCACCATGAACATCTGAGTTATACGCCCAAACCCATGGGTTGAGGCTGGTAATGGCAGGGTTCTGATACTCGGCTGGAATCTGATCCTTGAGATCAACCGGCATCCAGCTCAAACCAGCACCCTGAACGATAATTTCAGACGTAACCGAAGGCAGATTGCTCATATTGAACACATCCGTGCGGACATTGTTTGCGGCTGCTTCGCGAAGAATGACCTGCTCCTGGTTCTGGCCATTCATCTTCACGCCAGTGGCCTTCACACCGTATTTTTCGGTGAAGGCCTCAGCCATAGTTACGATCTTGCCCGTCGCATCAACCACAGTGATCGCTGGTTCTTTCTTCGCTGCTTCGATCAAAGCTTCAAGCGAATAATCTGCATCCTTAATGCCGATTTCTGCCGCAGGCTCTGCAAAAACTGCTGTGCTTGTCAGAAGTGCAGCACTCAATGAGAGAGCCGCACAGGTGCGCAAGTATAAAGTCATGGTTTCCTCCAGTTTTGATAATAATTCCTGAGAACATTCTGCGGCTTAATCAGCCGCAATCCGCTTTCCTTCGTTGTCGAACACATGAACATGGGCGCGTTCGACATAGAACCAGATGTCATCGTCAGCTTTCTGGGATGGGGCATCGGCAGCGATTGCAAAATACTGTTCGCCGTTCACTGACAATTCCACGATCCAGCTTCCGCCTGTCGGCACGATGTCGATAACTTTTGCCAGACAGCCATATTCAACCGGTGCGTCGCTCAACCGCACAGATTCAGGGCGGATACCGACAGAACCCACATCACTCGCAGCAAAGCCTTGCGCTTTAAGATAATCACGGGACCAAGTGGCGAGCACGCTGTTGTTGGTGTCGTTAAGTTCAATGATGTTGATTGGCAGATTGCCGATAAACTCCGCCACGAAGCGATTTGCCGGGCGTTCATAAATATCGTCGGGCGTACCAAGCTGCTGCAATTCGCCTTCACTCATAACCGCAATAGTGGTTGCGAGAGTCATGGCTTCCCACTGATCATGAGTCACAAACACGACCGTCGACCCCATTTCCTGATGAATGCGCTTGAGTTCCGCACGCATCTCCAGACGCAGCTTCGCATCAAGATTGGAAAGCGGCTCATCCAGCAGAATAATGTCGGGCTTGAGTGCGAGCATGCGTGCAAGCGCCACGCGCTGCTGCTGACCACCGGACATTTGTGCTGGCAGACGATCGCGATAGCGCTCGATGCCAAGCTTTTTCAGCACATCATTGATGATTAGATCGCGCTCGGCCTTCGCAATCTTATGAATCTTGAGGCCAAATTCGACGTTTTGTTCCACCGTCATATGCGGCCAGAGCGCATAGTTCTGGAAAACCAGTCCCATGCCGCGCTTTTCTGGCGGCACATAAATCCCGTCATCGACCGAGACGATTTTTTTGCCATCAACCAGTATCTGGCCCTCGGTCGGATATTCCAGCCCGGCAATCATGCGCAGGGTTGTTGTCTTGCCACAACCCGAAGGTCCGAGCAGGCAAAGAAACTCCGATCTAGGAATTTCAAGCGAGAGTTTTTCCACTGCGGCGCGGGTGGCTTTGCCGTAGCTTTTTCTGACATCGCGAATAGTTATGCTCGACATTATTTGCCTCCCAATCCGTCAGACAATTTGCTGTTGGTGAGTTTTTGAACGATGACGGTTCCGCCAAAGGCGATGACGCAGATCATCAGAACGACTGCATTTGCGGCTTGACTGTAGCTGTAATCCACAAGGCGCAACGCATAGGTGGTGAGAACATCAGTGCCCGGAACCGCCAGAACGACGACAAGGCTCAGACCTTTGATGCCAGAAATGAACGGGAGCAAAATCCCTGAAACCAGTGAGCCCTTCTGGATAGGTCCCACGATCGAAACGAGGCGTCGCCAGAAACCAGCACCCACAACTTGGGCTGCTTCTTCCGGTGCTTTGCCAAGCTGCATCATCGCAGAAATACCCGCGCGCGATGCAAAAGGCATCTGATCGGCAAGGATCGCCAGAACCAGCAGGATCGGTGTCCCATAAAGCGCCGGAAGCGGTCCGCGCTGTACCGCAAACATGGTGAGATAGGCAGCAGCAAATGCAATGCCGGGTACAAGATATGGCAGGAACGTAACCTGACGCAGGAATGTTCCCACGAGTGCCACAGGCGTACGTGCCACGACATAACCAACCAAAAGACCAAGAAGACCAGCGCCCAGAGCAGCAGAGCCAACGATCCACAGCGTATTCCATGTTGCTTTCCAGAATTCACCGGTCAGCAAAATACCATTGCTCATAGCTGTGGTGTTAAGATCGGTGCCGATCCAGAAATCAAGCGTGAAATTATCAAGCGTAAACACGCCCGGCACGCGCATAATGGTCGTGAGTAAAAGCGCCATCAGCGGAATAAACGCGCTGACAACAAACATAAGCATGGCGAAGCTGAATGCAGGCACGCGGAACCGGCCAAGATCAGTCTCGCGGTTCATCGCCCCCTTATTGCCGATAGTAACAAAACGACGGGCTTCTTTGAGCAGATACATATCGAGGAAGATCGAAATGCTGCCAAGAACCACGATCGTTGCAGCAAGAACGGCGCTCATACCGGCCTGACTGGTAGAGATCGCGCGAAACAAGGACGTCGCAAGAACGTCAAAGCCAACGGGCACGCCCAGAATATAGGCAACACCAAAGTCGCCCAGACATTTCGCAAAGATCAGGGTCGAGGCCGAAACCAGCGAAGGCAGCATCAACGGCAGAATAATGCGCCGTGCGATCAGCAATTTACCAGCACCCATGACACGCGCTGAATCTTCCAACGTGGAATCAAACTGGCGAAGTGCATTGCCAAACAGCAGGATTACGAAAGGCGTATAGTGCATCGCCAGAATGAGCGTAATTGGCAACATGCCATAGGCAAGCCAATCGGGTGGCGAAAAACCCAAAGCCTCCATCCAGCTTGGCTGACCACCGGTGGTGCGGTTTTTAAACAGGGTCAGCCAAGCCAGTGCGAAGGTCCATGACGGCAGCATGTAAGGAACGATCAGTGCCGTCGAGAACCACTTCTTTGCAGGCAGATTAGTGCGGCTCAGAAGCCATGCCAGCGGAATGCCCGTCACCAGGGCAAAGGCAATCGACCCCAGCGCGATGATGACCGTGTTCGAAAGCGGACGCCAGAAAACATCCGTCGAAATGGCCGAGAAGAATGCACGGTTTAGGTAGTAAAAGGTCAGTTCACCAATCTGCTGGCCGGAACGCGCCCGATCGGCGAACTGCACCAGCACCGCATCAGAAAGCAGCAACGCTATGGGAGCAGCGATCAGATAGGCAAAGACCACCGATAACAGCACGCCGATGAGGGTCGTCGGGTCTGCATTATAGACTTTGAATTTGTATGTTAGCTGTTTGTAATAACTCATATTTTTATCCACTTTGAGCCGAATTCAGCCTTGCTGGAACCCTGGTTGGTTTCAGCTCAATGATTTTCTGGCTTGCTGCGGGAGCTGACGTGTAAAACGTCGTGCGAAACGATTATGGACGTTGAAGCAAATTACTGAGGTGGCGCGCCTGCCTTCTCACTCACTTCACGCACCACAGACCAGGCGGGGCCGTAATCAATGGGAATAAAATGATCGTCCCCCTGAAACTCGGCTTTCATTTCAGGCGTGAAAGTGAAGTTGAAAAAACAACGCTTCATCTTTGCCACCAGCGTTGGGGCAAGGTTATGCGCATAGGCAAAAGAGGATGTCGGAAACATATCACTCTGATAAATCAGGCGCACAGCGTCGCGCTTTACAAGGCCACGTTCAATCATGCGCTCCAGCACATCAGATGCAACTGCCGCCATATCATAATCACCGGCAACGACACCAAGGATCGATTTATCGTGTCCGCCCGACATGATCGGCGTGTAATCCTGCCCCGGTGTCAGACCTTCTTTGGGAAACAACGCGCGTGGCGCGAGATTGCCAGAATTGGAGAAAAGCGAGGCATGGGCAATGCGCCGCCCTTTTAGATCGCTTAGCTTTTCATAAGGACCATCGGCGCGAACTACAGCCACAAGTCGATAGCCTCGCATCTGATCGCCAGTTCCTTTGGCAGCAAAAGGAACAGCCCCTGCCCGGTTGACGGCTTCAATCGTCGGCCCAGTCGAGAAACCCGCAAAGTGCAGCCGTCCCGAACGCATAGCTTCGATTTCATCGGCGCTGGACTGAATGGGGTAATAAACAATCTGCCGCCCCAGACAGGCTTCAAGATGCTGCGTGAAAGGCTTGAACAGCCGCGCATACACGGCAGGGTCTTCGATAGGCGAATAAGCCCAGACAAGCGTCTGCGGGTCGCGCCATTGGGAACTATCTTTTGGAAGATCTGCAACAAGGTCGCGGTTCTCATCGCAATAGCGCTCGTCCAGCGCACCGCGATAGGCACAAGCAGCATCAAGCGCATTTGCATGCGCGATGCTCAGTTGCAAGCCTAAAAAGGCCATGCCTATGGGACATGCCGACCGGCGCCAGAACATTTTTTCCTCCCCTGAACACTTGCTATGATACAAGTGCTTCAGCCTCTTCCTCTAAGTTCTCCAACACTACCAATTCTACCTGTCAGAATCCTGTCGTTCCAAAAACATCGAATTGAAACATTGAACACATCATGCGTATTCTTCTCATAGAAGACACAATCGACATTGCGTTTGCTATTGCATCGAAGCTTGAAAAAGAAGGCTACACAGTCACTGCCGTTTATGACGGTGTGCAGGGAGAAGACCTCGCCATCAACGGTTCTTTTGATCTGGTCGTGCTCGACATCAACCTGCCGGGACGCGACGGTTTTACCATCTTGCGCAGCATGCGCGAGCGTTCGCTGCCCTGCCCGGTCCTCGTGATTACCGCACGCAATCAGATCGCCGACAAAATCAATCTTCTGGAGCTTGGTGCCGATGATTATCTGGTCAAACCCTTCGATTTAAGAGAACTTGTAGCCCGCATCCGTGCTGTTGCAAGACGTCATATGGGGGTTGCGCAACCCCTAATCAGGCTCGGCAAATTGTCGATCAATCTCACCCAGAGATCGGTTATGGAAGGAGATGAACCACTTGATTTCGGACGCCGCGAGTTTGACGTTCTCGAAATGCTCGCAACCCGCATCAATGTTACGGTGCCAAAGGATATGCTGGTTCTCAAGCTGTTTGGCCATGATGACACCGGAACGCCCAATGCGATAGAGTTACTGATCTCACGCGTCAGGAAGAAACTGGAGAATAGCGACGTGGAAATTATAACCCAGCGCGGCGTCGGTTATCTGCTACGTCTCAAAACAGCTTCGTAATAATGGCGCAGGCTACAGCAAACAGAGAATATTCAATTCAGCGTCGCATTCTTGTTGGCGGCGGACTGACACTGCTTGCGGTGACTGTTCTGCTGTTTTTTCTCGGACGCTGGTATGCTTACCGCGCAGCCGACGAAGCCTTTGATCGGGTGCTCGGCGCTGCTGCACTTTCTATTGCAGATACGATAACCTTGCAGGATGGGGCGCTCAGTGTCGATCTCCCCCACTCGGCTTTTTCCATTCTTGGCACATCGCGGCTTAACCGAATTTTCTATCGGGTGGTTGCGCCAGATGGCAGTCTGCTGACCGGTTCCCCCATTCTGGGACTGGAAATTCCACATGGCAGTAATAATCGCGTGCGTCTGAGCGACAGTGTCTATCGCGGCGAAAAAGTGCGGATTGCAGCCGTTGCCCGTTATCACAGCGATGCTCAGGGCGGCGGCTGGGTGGATGTTCTGGTCGGGGAGACTCGTGAAGCCCGCAGGCAGTTGACCATGCAACTCAGCCTCAACACCATATTGCCAGCCTTAGGTGTGGCCATCCTTGCGCTCGCCCTCATCTGGCTCGCCATCCGGCTGGCTTTCAGGCCATTGCGCAGCGTCGAGTCTGATCTTCGTCAGCGCTCATCCTCTGATCTCAGCCCCGTTTCAGGTCCGATCCCCAAAGAAGTTAGCGCATTGATTTTAGCGCTCAACGACTTCATGGATCGTCTTAATAGTGTTCTGGCTGGACTAAAACTGGTCACAGCCGATGCTGCGCATCAGATGCGGACACCTTTGACCGCTTTACGCGCCTTGACCGAATTGTCGCTGGAGGAAACAGACCCCAAGCGGAAACAGGAAATTCTGGCGCGCATTCACGCCAATTCCATAAGCGCCAGCCTGCTCGCCAATCAGCTTTTGTCTGAAGCAACAACCCTTCACAGCATCCAGTCGCGCAATCTCGAAATTCTCGATTTACGCCAGATTGTGCACGAAGCAATCCGCAGGTTACGCACCGAGGGCAGCTATCAGGATTTAGACCAGACGACCAATCTCGATGTTCCAGACGACCCGCTTTATGTGAATGGCGAAACCATCAGTCTGCGCGAGATGATCCGCAATATCATCGAAAATGCGCTCACCCACGCGCCAGGCCCCGTCAACATCGATCTCCGCCAAAGAGATAATGTCATTGAATTTGCGGTTCACGACAGAGGTCCGGGACTTTCGCCCGAAATGAAAGACCGCGCCTTTGATCGCTTTGTTCGTGCGGATCAAAACAAACCCGGTTCGGGCTTGGGATTATCAATTGCAAAAATGGTGACGGAAGCGCTCGGCGGACAGATCGAATTGCTGGAAAGACAAGGCGGCGGAACAAGCGTTGTGGTCACGTTGCCAGCAGTTCAACCACAAGGGCAAAGCACATGAGGCCCATAATAGTGCAATTTTGTGCTCTTTTGCTGTTGATTGCCCTTTCTTGGCAGAATGCTCATGCGCAAAATGATCAGACTTCCAAGCCCGAGTTCCGTATTGTCGGCGATATTGCACCTGAAACAATTGCTCCCGTCACGGCAGGACTGTCTGAACAATTATCCGGCATCAATATCAGCTATCGGCAAGTACGACCGGGAGAATGGACATCACGACTTCTGGCGGGTGCTGATGAAGCAAATAGCGCTGATCTTGTCATTCTCTCCACTCCCGACCTTGCTGTGCTGATCGCCAATGAAGGCGGCGCCCAGCAACGACCGGCAATTGCTCGCAATGGCGGACTGCCACCACAGGCCCATTGGCGTAACGAACTTTTCAGCATTGGTTTTGATACTGCTGTGAGCGTGGCCAGACGCAAGGCGCTGGAGAACGAGCTTCCGACAACGCGCATCGAACTGGCTCGACTGCTTGAGCAAAATCCATCGCGTTTTCAACGCCGTGTTGGTGTGGTCAATATCGGTATCGACAATGTCAGCTACACACTCGCAGCGCAGGATTCGATACGTTCGCCGCTGTTCTGGCGTATCGTCCGGGCTTTTGGTGTTTCACAAGCGCGGATCTACGACACAAGCGAGGAACTATTGCAGGCCTTATCGGCGGGACGCATTGATCTCGCTTATAATGTGCCCTTGTCAGACATCAGAAAATGGCACTATGACCACGAAGAATTTGAAGTGATCATGCCACAGGATTACGTTGTTGCACTGCCATGGACAGCGCTTATTCCTGAGCGCAGCAAACATGCAATTTATTCGGAACAGGCAATTACATTTTTATTGTCCGAGAAGGGACAATCTTTGCTCAAGCAAACCGGTCTCACATCGGAAGAAAGCCCGTCTGATCTAACTTCACTTCAACCGGTTGAGCTTGGTCCAGAGCTTCTGGTTTATCTGGATGGATTAAAACGCAGCCGTTTTCTCGATACGTGGTTTCAACTGATTGTCCACGAGTGAACAGCCTTCAGTGCCTAACTACCTATATAAAGGCCGGAGACAAAACATCTCCGGCCTTCTGATCTTAAATAAGGCGTTCTTCTTTCAAAGCCTTCTGTACAGCAGGACGTGCCATAACGCGTTCACGCAGAGCGAGCGATTTTGGATAAGCTGAAAGATCGACCTTCATCACCAGACCCCAGCCAATAACCACTGCCGCGTAAGCATCTGCCTGCGTGAAATCAGTACCAAGCCAATAAGCACGACCATCTGCAAGAATTGCTTCTAATTGGCCCATGCGGCGATTGATTGAAGCAATAACCTTAAGCTTCGCGTCATCGGAAAGGTCAGGCGCAAACAAGCCGCCGAAAGCCACGTGCAAATCACCGCAGAAACCGAGCGCTTCCTGTAAACGAGCGCGTTCAATAGTGCCGTAAGCTGGCTTGAAAGCCGCAACATCAGAATGATCACCGATATACTGCAGAATAGCCGCATTTTGCGTGATCACCAGACCAGGCTCAACTTCAATCGCAGGAACGGCCCCGCGCGGATTGATTTCGAGATAATCAGCACCGCTCGCTGTCTTCTTTTCCTTAAGATCAACTGTTTCGAGATCGTAGGAAAATCCTGCCTCGCTCAGAACGATATGCGGGGCTAAAGAACATGCGCCGGGCTTGTAATAGAGTTTCATTATAGACTCCGTTGGGATTTTGATTCCGCGCGCTTTTAGCATCTTTATGTTGAGAGAAAATATTTCTAGTTATCACAATAAAGGGAGGATTATTCTCTTCCCATAATGCACCGTACGTTGCTTTCTTGGCTCTCGTTGTGACGTGCATTCAGTATAGCAATACATACTCCCATCCCCGACCACAAACTGCCAACGAATGAACGCCAATAGAACACCTAAAGAATAGAAGGCGCCAACTATGGCATCCGTCGCGAGCGCCATATAACATAACAACTCATGATATGATTTTATCAAAAGGCACCAACCTATAAGACAATATCCCGTAGCTGCCTTGTTGTTTGAAACCAGTCTTGTTACAAGATGGAAATCAGCCATTCAGAAAGATCGAGGCATTGATCAGTAAAAACGAGCCTTCATCACGCGCAACCGGCAATCTTGTCGTCCGAGTAAGCGGTGAGCTTAGAGAAGCCATCCAGTCGGGCACCTTCAAACCTGGCATGAAATTGCCAAGCGAGGCAAAGCTCACGGAATCGATGGGTGTGAGCCGCACGGTCATCCGCGAGGCCATTGCAGCCTTACGCGCAGACGGTTTGGTTGAAGCGCGGCAGGGTGCGGGTGTGTTTGTGCTCGCAACGCAGCCGCAGGAAATGCTACCGTTTCAGAACCTGAATTATGAACGTATCTCGTCTGTTATCGAACTTCTGGAGCTCAGAACAGGCGTCGAGATCGAAGCCGCAGGTCTTGCTGCCATACGTCGCTCCCCGCAGCAGGAAGAGAATATCATCATGTGTCACAGGCAGGTTCTCGCCTGCCTTGAAGCGGGTCAATCAACTGCCGAGGCCGACTTTGCGTTGCATATTGCCATCGCCGACGCCTCCAATAATCCGCGGTTTCGTGAATTCCTGACAATGATCGGCAGCGGCGTCATCCCACGCGCAGCACTGCAACCCGGAAATGACGCCAGTTCCGGCAACTATATTGCACATCTTCATAAAGAGCATGAGCGCATTATCGAGGCTATCGCCACTGGCGATGAAGATGGCGCCCGCGAAGCGATGCGAAGCCACCTGAAGGGAAGCCAAATGCGTTATCGCGCAATTTTGCGGCAGGCCCGCGATAACTTATAATATAAGTTGTTGACACTCATCATCTAAGTTTACTACAGTCCATGTGAAACTTCTTCCAAAAGGGAACATCATATGGAACCGCAACAGATCAAACAAAAACTCGGCGCCGGACTGCTTTCTTTTCCGGTCACACATTTCGATGCACAAGGACGCTTTGCGCCTGAAAGCTACAAAGCTCATGTCGAATGGCTCTCCAGCTTCGATGCGCCGGTGCTTTTTGCTGCAGGCGGCACAGGCGAGTTTTTCTCGCTCCGCCCAGACGAAATTCCAGCGATTGTATCTGCTGCTAAGGAAGCCACAGGCAACAGCGATACGGCCATTGTTGCAGGTTGTGGTTATGGCACTGAAATTGCCATCGACATTGCAAGGTCGGCCGAGAAGGCCGGTGCCGACGGTATCCTGCTTCTGCCGCATTACCTGATCGATGCGCCGCAGGAAGGCCTTTACGAACATATCAAGCGCGTCTGTCAGTCGATTGACATCGGTGTTATGGTCTATAACCGTGACAACTCGGTCATCCAGCCTGACACCCTTGCCCGCTTGTGTGATGACTGCCCTAATCTGGTCGGCTTCAAGGACGGTGTCGGCGACATCGGACTGGTTCGTCAGATCACCGCGAAAATGGGCGATCGTCTGACATATCTGGGTGGAATGCCCACAGCAGAACTTTTTGCAGAAGCCTATCTCGGTGCAGGTTTCACCACATATTCCTCGGCAGTGTTCAACTTCGTGCCGGGCCTGGCGGTCGAGTTCTACAATGCTCTCCGCGCTGGTGAACGCGCCACTTGCGAACGTATTCTGAACGACTTTTTCTATCCGTTCATGGCAATCCGCAATCGCCGCAAAGGCTATGCTGTCTCGGCAGTCAAAGCCGGCGTTCGTCTGCAAGGATTTAATGCTGGCAAGGTTCGCTCGCCTCTCTCAGACCTGACCCGCGAAGAAGAAGGAATGCTTGAAGCACTTATCGGCACTTATGCCCGCAAAAAGGCTGCCTGATCTTCAGGAGTAAACGAAAAAGCCGCAGGTGAAAACCTGCGGCTTTTTCTATAAGTTCTCTTTTATGAGAGCGAAGCAACCATATCTTTCAAACGGTCACAGGCTTTAACGAGTTCTTCGTCCGAGGCTGCAATTGAGAGCCGAACGAAGCCGGGCGCACCAAAAGCAATGCCCGGCACACTGGATACGCCAAACGCATTCAACAGATAACTCGCGACATCCGTATCATCCTTAAGCACACCACCCGACCGGGTTTGCTTGCCGATCAATTTTTCAACTCCGATGAAAGCGTAAAAAGCCCCATCTGGTTTGAGAAAATCAATCTCTTGAATCTGGGCCAGATGTTCAGCCACAAGATCAGCGCGTCGGCTGAAAATTTGTGCGGCCGTAGTTACGAATGCCTGATCGCCATCAAGCGCTGCTTTTGCCGCTGCTTGCGCAATACCACAAACCGACGTCACACTTTGCGACTGCATCTTGTTGATGCCTGCAATCAGTGCCTTTGGCCCAGCTGCGTAACCAACACGCCAGCCAGTCATTGCATAGGCTTTCGAGACGCCATTAACGATCAGCGTGCGCTCACGCAATTGCGGACATACACTGCCAAAGGACACGAAAGGCGTATCGCGCAATAAGATATGTTCATAAATTTCGTCAGAAAGTATGAGAATGTTTTCGTGCTTTTCAAGCACAGAAGCCAGTTGCACATATTCATCGGCGCTATAAACGGCACCAGTTGGATTGGACGGAGAATTGAGCATAAACCAACGGGTCCGCGGCGTGATCACCGCTTCAAGCTGTTCTGCTGTCAGTTTGAAACCTGTCTGTGCTCCGCAGTTCACAAAAATAGGCTCGCCACCGTGCAGTGAAACGATGTCGGCATAAGATACCCAGCACGGGGTTGGAATGACAACCTCATCCCCCTCTTCAAGCGTTGCCAGAAACGCATCGAACAATATCTGCTTGGCACCGTTGGCGACCGTTAATTCATCAAGGCTGAAATCAAGCTGATTATCTCGTTTGAACTTGGCAATGATTGCATTCCGAAGTGCTTCACTTCCCGCAGCAGCACCATAACGAATGCCCCCTGCTTTCACTGCAACACACGCCGCCTCCACAACATTGGCGGGTGGCTCAAAATCTGGCTCTCCCAAAGAGAGATCGACAATATCACGGCCTTCAGCGCGTAGCTTTTTGGCGGCCATTGAAACAGCCATGCTGGGCGATGCTTGAATGCCCGCTGATCGGCGATTTTCATAATTCATCTCAAAAGCTCTTTTCAATCGTTGAGACAAAAGAAGCCGCCCAAATGGCGGCCTCTCGCGTTCCCAAAACTATCCGTTTACGACATAGTCAAATTCGAGATCTCGCTGCACAGCCTCTTCCGACCGCTTATCGACCGGACCATAGCCACCGCCACCGGGCAGCTCAAGGATCAGACGTCGACCTGCAGGAACATGCTGCCTGCCCTTGGCGTTGAGGACCGTACCATCATCAAGAACGACTGCGCCTGCAGCGCCATTTTCGCCACCCTCACGACCACGCGGCGGATGTTTGATGCGGTCGAACATGGCATTGAAATAAATTTCATGCCCTTCGGTCGGCGCAATTTCGACAACCTGTCCAAGGCCACCACGATATTGCCCGGCACCGCCAGAACCATCCCGCAGTTCTTTACGCCAGAAAATAACCGGGCCCACATGCTCGGTTGCTTCGATGGACATCGAATGCACGCCACTTGGAAAGGCGGTTGCACTCAAACCATCAAGCTGCGGGCGCGCGCCTGTACCACCGCTATTGAACAACAGCACTTCCGCACGATGCCCGCCATCCTTTGGTGCGCTTGCACCGGTCAGCGGACGCGCGCTGACATGCAGGTTCCACAAAGCGCCCGATCCTTCTGCCGGAACTTTTCCCGGCAGCATCTTGTGAACCGCACCCAGCACTGCATCCGGCACGAGGTGGCCTAGCACATGGCGCACCGAGACAGGTGCAGGGCGTTGCGCATTGAGAATGCAATCCTCAGGCGCTGTTACCTTGAAGGGCAGAAGCGATGCGTGATTGTTCGGAATCTCTGGTGCAAGCGAACATTTCAGGCCGTAGCAGGCATAGGCTGCTGAATAGATCAGCGGACAGTTGATGCCCTTTGGGCTCGGTGCGGAAGTGCCGTTGAAGTCCGCCAGAATGTGATCGGGGTGCACGTCGAGACGCACGACAATGTCGATCGGCTCAAGATAACCATCCACCCGCATGACATTGGAATATGTCCCGTGCGGCAAAGCCGCTAGCCGTTCGAGCGTTGCATCATAGCTGCGCTTGAAAATGAAATCGGCCAAGCCTTCAAGATCATCGAGATGAAATTCATCCATCATGTCCATCAGGCGGCGATGGCCAATTTCGTTACAAGCTGCCAGCGAATAGACGTCGCCGACAACCTGATGGCTTTCGCGCACGTTGTTGCGCAGAATATTGACGAGGTCCTTGTTCACCACACCGCGTTCAGCAAATTTCATGATAGGCACGAAAATGCCTTCTTCATAAACCTCGTTTGCATCTGGGCCGAAACCACGGCCACCCACATCAACCACGTGAGCGGTGCATGCAAAAAAGCCGGTCAGTTCGCCCTTGCGGAAGCTTGGCGACACAACAGTGAAGTCATGCAGGTGCCCCGTCCCCTTCCATGGGTCGTTGGTAATATAGACGTCACCTTCAAAAATATTCGCACGGCCAATGTCGTTGATGAAATGGCCTACAGCTTCCGCCATCGCATTGACGTGTCCGGGCGTACCAGTCACAGCCTGCGCGATCATCAAGCCAGCACGGTTGAAAACACCCGCCGAAAGATCGCCGGATTCACGCACACTGGTGCTGAAAGCGGTACGGATAAGTGTTACCGCCTGCTCTTCAACAACCGAAATAAGGCGGTTCCACATGATCTGCATATGGACGTCGGAAATGGGTTTCTTTGTCATGATAACATTCCTTAAGCAGCTTTGGCGCGCAACAACAGACATCCGTCTGCCTGCATGATCACTTCACGGCTGGCAGTCACGATGGTTGACGTTTCACGTTCTGTGATGACAGCGGGGCCGGCAATCCAGTCGCCCGGCTTCATGTCTGAGCGCTCGACAATAGACGCATCCAGAAAGCGTTCTTCCAGCACATCAAATATCTGTCGTTGACCGGATACAGCCGCTTGGCCTTGCTTTTTCACAGGCGTTGCAGGCGAAGGGGCCGCAGCCTCTGCACTTGCGCGCAGCGACCAGCTAACAATCTCAACATCAAGATCATCAATTACACGGCCAAAAAACCGTTCATAGCATTCATCGAAAAGATTACGGAAAAGGCTCGCATCCGCGTCCTTATAATCGCGAACATCAATCGTGACCGGCACTTCCCAGCCCTGACCGGCATAACGCATATATGCGGTGCATTCGAGCGATGGATCCGCATCGGGTGCACCGGAACGAACAAAGGAGGTCGCCTCCTCAACCAGCTCGCGGATGACCGTATTGATTGCATCACCATCAAAGCGGCTTAAGCGGCTATAGGCACTGCGGACCGATTCAAAACCAAATGGCGCACGTAGAAAGCCGATGGCTGAACCGACACCTGCACCGGGTGGAATAAGAAGATCGTTGACGCCCAGTTTTTCGCAAAGCCGTGCGGCATGAACCGGCGCTGCTCCACCAAAAGCAATCATGGTGAACTCTGACAATTCCTTGCCATTTTCAACTGCATGCATGCGGGCTGCATTGCTCATGTTTTCGTCAACGACTTCGCTTAAGCCATAGGCAGAGGTCGCAACATCAGAGCCAAGCTTGCTGCCAATATCGGCTTCCATGGCTTTTTCAGACGCATTGCGGGAGAGCTTCATGGCACCGCCGGCAAAACTATCCGGGTCAAGGCGACCAAGAATGACATCTGCATCTGTTACTGTTGGGTGGATACCGCCGCGATCATAGCAGGCTGGTCCCGGCTCCGATCCAGCACTATGCGGACCTACACGGATCTGACGCATGGTGTCGACGCTTGCAATCGAACCGCCACCGGCTCCGATCTCGACCATTTCGATAACCGGAATGGAGATCGGCATGCCGCTGCCCTTCTTGAAACGATAAGTGCGCGCGACTTCAAAGGTCTTGGACGTCTTTGGAACCTGCTGTTCAATCAGACAGATTTTTGCAGTTGTCCCACCCATATCGTAGGAGACAACCTGATCGAGCTTGTGATTGGCAGCGATGTAAGCTGCAAAAATTGCACCACCCGCAGGACCCGATTCAAGCAAGCGAACGGGGAATTCGATAGCACTCTCAATGCTGATGATACCGCCACCCGAATGGATCATGAAGACAGGCGAAACCAAGCCTTCTTCGCGCAACCGCCCAACGAGGCGGTTAAGGTAAGAAGCCATCAACGGCTTGACATAGGCATTGGCGCAAACCGTGTTGAAGCGCTGGAATTCGCGCATCTGCGGCGACACTTCCGACGAAATTGAAACCGAGAGATCAGGCTTTTTCGCCAGCAGTCGATCACGGAAACGTCGTTCGTGCTCTCCGTTGAGATATGAGTGGATAAAGCCAACAGCGACACTTTCATAGCCTTCCGCAATAATGCGGTCGCAAAGCGCATCGACTTCCGCATCATCGAGAGGCTTTAATATTTCGCCGTTTGCGCCGATACGTTCATCTACAACCAATCGGTCATTACGCGGAACAAGCGGTGCCGGAAGAACAATATCCAGATCATATTGCTCGAAACGGCTTTCAGTGCGCATTTCGATAACGTCGCGGAAGCCTTTGGTTGTCACCAGTGCAGTTTTGGCCCCGCGCCGTTCAATGAGGGCATTGGTGGCAAGTGTCGTACCGTGAATAACGGTGTCGATCTGATCAAGCTTCACTCCAGCTTTTTCGGCGACCTCACAAATAGCCTTGATGATAGCGTTTTCCGGAAATGCATAATCCGTCAGCACCTTGGTCGAGTGAAGGGTCTCGCCAACTTCCATCGCCACATCAGTAAAGGTTCCGCCGATATCGACACCAACCCTGATCAGTTTGCCATCTATCGTCATGTTCTGCTTAACTCCCAGAAAGAGATCAATACGGTATGTGCAGGCGCAGCTGGAAAGCTGTAGAGCGGCACGTGTTTATCTGTTCCCGCAAAACATCCTTTGCGGGTTCAATGTCGTTGAATGTGATTGCTTTGTTCGTCGGTGTGCGGTCAGCCGCACACCTTATATTTCAGGTTACAGGCTGAACTATTGTTTGCCCGTAAAATCCACGCCTTCAAGCTCGGTCGGCAATTTCGGACGGTCAACACCGATCCACTTTTTGTAAAGCGCATCCAGCGACCCATCCGCATTGTGCCGCGTTACGAAATCGTTGAGATAATCGAGCATTTCCTGATCGCCCTTACGAACAGCCATAGACTGAATATTATCTGCAGCCTTGTACTTGCGGTCATAGTTGCCACCATTGCCCGTACTGTCGATCACCAGACCATAGGTGAGACTGCCGAGAATAGCGTCAACCTGTCCTGACAGAAGGGCCTGCACGGTTGTTGCATCATCGTCGAAGCCTTTGGTCTTGGTTCCCGCTGGTGCAACCTTCCTGAGGATAGGCTCAAACGCGCTGCCACGATTGACGCCGATTGTATAGTTGGCAAGGTCTTCATTGCCTTTGATGTCGAGGTCTTTTTTACCCCAAACAGTGATGTCGTTTGCGGAGTAAGGCAGCGCGAATTGGATGACCTTGGCGCGTTCAGGCGTGACCGTCATCGACGGTACAAGGAAATCCACCATTCCATTTGTAAGCAGTGGAATGCGGTTCTGACCTGTGACGCGCTCGAACTTGACCTCCACACCAAGTTCCTTGGCAATCATATTGGCTACTTCAATGTCATAGCCGCCATTTTTGCCGTTCTCATCAATAAAGCCCCATGGAAACTGATCCATCTGAACACCGATGACGGCAACACCCTTTGCTTTGATTTCGTCAGGCGACGCTGCCAATGCAGCACCCGAAGCCAAAAGGGAGGCAACAATACCCGCTGCCAGACTGTATGCAATTTTCGAAGGCGTAAAATTTCGACTAAACATGTTCTTACCTCTGGTTTGTTTATTGTTGGTTTAGCGGGAAGCGTTGAGGCGCTTCTCGATCCGGGCGCTGTAGTAAGTGAGCGGCACACAAATGACGAAGTACATCAGTCCTACAGTGCCAAAGACCTTCATTGGCTCGAATGTGATATTGGCCATCAACTGCCCCGAACGAGTAAGTTCCGTCAGCCCAAGCAACGCGGCAAGTGCGGTCCCCTTGATCAGATTGACCAGAAATCCAATTGTCGCAGGTAAGCCAATGCGAAACGCTTGTGGCAGCACGACATCCTTCATGCGATGAAAATATCCGACACCGAGCGCACGTGCGGCCTCATCTTGCCCGGTAGGAACAGCCTCGATGCTTCCGCGCCAGATTTCACCCAGAAACGCACTCGCATGCAGTGAAAGACCGACGATCATTGCCACCCATACGTCAACGCGAATGCCCAAAAGTGGCAGCCCGAAATAGACGAAGAAGAGCTGGATAAGCAGCGGCGTGCCCTGAAAAATCTGGATATAGGTCGCCATCAAATAGCGAAGCCATTTCATTTTGCTGGTGCGTCCCAGCGCAACCAACAGACCTGCAAGCCCTCCGAAGGTGAAAGCAAGGATCGACAGCAACACCGTCCAGCGTGCGCCTTCCAGGATGAAAAAGAATTCTGCGGAGCCAAAACTACGTATCATCGCTGGGCCTCACTTCGACGGGTAGGAAAAGTAGGTTCTGCCGATGACTTGCAGAACGATGGAGAAGAATTGCGAGAGTGCGAGATAGATAACGCCGAGCACGAAATAGACTTCAAAACTGCGGAACGTTTCTGAATCGATCATTTGTCCGACATAGGTAAGTTCTTCGGCAGAAATGGAGGCTACAAGGCTGGAGTTGAGCATCATAAGAATGAACTGGCTGCACAGAGCCGGGTAGACCGCACGAATGGCCGGACGGAAGATGATAAACCGGTAAATATCGAATGTATGAAGGCCTAGTGCCTTCCCTGCTTCAATCTGACCAACCTTGATCGATTCAACCCCACCACGAACGATTTCAGCAGCATAGGCGGCGCAATTGAGCGTCATTGCCAGAATTGCCGCCTGCTCTGCCGTCATCTTGATCCCCACCGACGGCATGCCGAAGAAGATGAAAAACAACTGCACGAGAAAGGGCGTGTTGCGGATCAGTTCGATATAGCCGAAAGCCACAAAAGAAATTGCCTTTATCGAACTCATGCGCATGAGCATGAACACGATGCCAAGCAACAGGCCCAAAATCATTGAAGTGGACGATATTTTCAGCGTCAGAATTGCGCCGTTAACCAGCGCAGGCCACGCCGCCAAGACCGGTCCGAAATCAAATATGTAATGCATTTGCTATCTCCCACTTATCGCTTTTGTTCCCCTTATTGTCAGTGGTTGAGAATCTGCCCCAGAAACGCCTTGGCGCGCTCATGTTTAGGATTGCTGAAGAATTCATTCGGCGGAGCACTTTCGATAATCTCACCGCGATCCATGAAAATGACGCGATGTGCAACCGCTCGCGCAAAACCCATTTCATGTGTCACGCAGATCATAGTGATGCCGTCATCAGCGAGAGAAACCATGGTATCAAGCACCTCTTTGACCATTTCGGGATCAAGCGCCGAAGTCGGTTCGTCGAAAAGCATGATCTTGGGATCCATACAAAGTGCGCGCGCAATCGCGACACGTTGCTGCTGGCCACCCGATAGCTGTGCCGGAAACTTTTCGGCCTGATCGGCGATGTGAACACGATTGAGGAAATGCATCGCCTTTTCCTTGGCAACCGGCACCGAAGATTTGTGCACACGGCGCGGTGCAAGCATGCAATTTTCCAGCACAGTCATATGCGGAAACAAATTGAACTGCTGGAACACCATGCCAACGTCACGGCGAATATGATCAACATTGGCGCCTTTATTGCCCAAACGGGTTCCGTTTACATCGATAATGCCGTCCTGGATTTCTTCCAGAAAATTGATGCAGCGGATAAGCGTGGACTTACCAGACCCGGATGGGCCACATAGAACGATGTGCTCGCCGCGATTGACCTCCAGATTGATGTCTCTGAGGACGTGAAGCTGGCCATACCATTTGTTGACCGAACTCATCTTGATGGCTTTATCAGTCATCTATCTCTCGCTTCGTATGTATCAGCAGAATGGAAACAGCGCACTTACGCCCGAACTTCAAAAATGGCATCAACCTCGACAGCAAAGCCGCGCGGTAGGGAGCCTGCTCCCAAAGCAGTTCGCGCATGCCGACCTTTTTCACCGAGAATTTCGACCAGAAGATCAGAGGCACCATCGATAACCGCTGGATGATCTTTAAAGTCTGGAACCGCATTGACGAAGCCACGCACTTGCAGACAAGCCGAAACACGATCAAGGTCACCGTCAAGTGCAGTAGACACACGTGCAAGGATGTTGAGCGCACAGATCCGCGCAGCCTGATAGGCCTCCTTCACGTCCATCGTGCTGCCAACCAATCCGAGATAGCAGTCGATGCCGTCAACACGCGGAACCTGACCTGAAATATAGAGCGTATTGCCACTGAGCCTGAACGGAACATAAGTGCCGCTGGGGGCAGTGATATCCGGCAAGCTGATACCCAATTCTTTTAGTCTGGACGAAACCGATCCCATCATGTTTCCCCTATTTGTTTTTCGCACTAACATCTTCCAGCACCTGTTATGTGATAGGAAAATGGTGTGATATTATCACTAGGCTTTTTGTTATGACGTTAAATTCGCGGAAATAATACCTCTTGTCAAGAATGAATATTAGAGGTCATACAACATTCTAACGATATTGATATATAGCATAAAATCATTAAATATCATAAACTTAAAGAACCCTATAATCAAAACAATGCTTTTTTCCCGATAATTTTTTTCTTCTTCCTCTTTTCGGAAACCCTTAATCCTCCAAAGGACTCCATGGATTGAGGGGCAATTCTAAAAGATGAATTTTAACCAAAAGGAAATAAATAGAGCAAGAGATAATATCACTGGTTTAATGATATTATCTTGTGTATTATATGTGAACAGCGTATCAAAGCGCAGAGAGCAGAGATGAAATTAGGCGGGGTAGATTTTCATTGAAGACACTTACTTCACGAACGATCGATAATCTGAAGTCACTGATCAGCGATGGCACACTCCAAAATGGAGACAAGCTTCCCACGCTTGCAGAACTGGGGGACAGGCTGGGCGTCAGTCGTACGGTCATCCGCGAAGCCATCGCCGCTCTGCGCTCGGATGGGCTGCTGGAAGCTCGGCATGGTGTAGGTATCTTTATACGCGATCAGGACAAGGCGAACGCGACAAACAGTGAAGCCTCCACAATTCTGGAACCGCTGGGTCTTTTGTCTCTGCCGTTTATGGATCTGCTGGAATTGCGAATGGCCTTTGAGGTGCACGCAGCAGGTCTGGCAGCACAGCGAAGGTCCTGGGCGCAGGAAGCTAAAATGTGGGAAGCTCTCAAACAATTTGAAGCCTCGCAGGAAGACGAGGCAGCGCTGGATGAACTGGACTTTGTATTCCACCGATGCATCGCCGAGGCGACCAACAATCTGGCATTCATAGAGTTTTTCAGCGTAATGAGCATGAAGATGCTGCCGCAACCTGCATTCTCACGCAATCTCAATCCCGCGCTGATTACACCCAAATATATACAGAATACGGTAATCGAACATCGCGCGATCTGTGAAGCGATCAGCGCAGGTGATGCCGAACAAGCCCGCGATGCAATGCAGGCCCATCTCACGCGCAGTCACCAACGCTATCGCGGCTTCTCTGGAAGCATGGGGTCTCCGTTAAGCAATATAACGGAGACATGATCGTCAATTTGAACCACACTCAGGGCTTTAAATGGAAAACCGCATCAGCGATTGGCGACGTCTTCTCAAGCGTTGACGCAGCCTTTGCATCGCCCATATCTTCTGTCAGAAGAATGCCAACCTGTTTGACGCCGAGATCATCAAGCTGATCCGGTGTGCCGAAGCCATATTCCATATGTCCTCGTCCTATGATGCCAACGACCAGCGCGTCCGGTTTTTCAGCCAGATAAGACGCTATGTTACACGCAAAAGCACGGTCCCATGTCTGCTGCGCGCGAACAAAACGATCAAACTCCGGTGCATCGGCAGTCTTTCCGTGCATGAATGGCGGGCCGCCGTTGGTAAGGCGGAGAAGATGTTCGCGATGGGCGAGGCTTGCAGGGCGTGCAGGCGTCAAACCATCCCGTTCCGCTTCTGGAATTGCGTCCCAACTTTCCTTGCCGACACGCGTTACAAGATCACGACGACAGTTTAAGGCCAGCATCTTGACCCGAAACTCTCGGCAGAAATGGAAAATTGGCCAATAGAGATCGGCAGGAAAGCCCCATACCTGCCCCCACTCCACGCGCTCCAAAAACGCATCCGCGTCAAGTTTGCCGTCAACCCATTCGTCAAGTACGGGTTGAAGCCTGCGGGTAAACATCTCAAAGCCAACCGCAAGGTCATCCCGCAGTGCGAGAAGTGATGCGCATGTATGGCCCTGCCAACGGTGAATATCGTAACGATCATGCGTTTCGCCAAGCAGAACAACCTGCTTTTGCGCCATGTCCTGCATTACCAGACGGTGTGTGCGCTCCTCACCAGATAACGCATCAACCCAGTGCCCGGCACTTTGTTTTGATTGCATAGTACTCATTGGAAGGCTTCTTTTTTGCCCGACACAATCAGGCCCGTTTCTTCATTTTCTTTGTTAAGCGCATAGAACACGAGATCCTCTCCTTGCTCATCAGCACGCCATGACGTCACGTTGCCTGCTTTGAGATGCAGATGAAAGTCAGGCTTCATCACGTTGATAAAACCTCGCGATAGACGCGGTTCGGGCATCTGGCCGCTCCATTCCTGCTTGAACGATGGCAGATCAATAGCAATACGAACGTCCGCATTGTTGCGCTGCGCTTTCGCAAATGGTGTCAGTCCGGGATCATCCTCGCCGACTTCCAGTGTTTCCGTTGCACCCTGCTCTTTTTCCTTTGGTTCAAGTGCCGTGAATTCAAAGCCATGAAGCGCTTTATCGAAAGGTTCTGCGCCTTCGAAGCCGATCACACTGCCAATCACAGTTTCATCCGCTGCAAGAAGATCGATACGCGGATAAACCTTCTCCTGCATGACGCTGCTGCGATCCGCAATCAGCGATGCGATCGCTGTCAATTCGATCCGGGAATGATGTTCAGCACAGATAAAATAAATCCAGCCGTCGCGAACCTCGACCTGTTCCACAACGCCGATACGTTCGTGGGTCGCACCTCCGCTTTTAGTGTTGATCATCAGTTTTCCCATCAAAGGCAGCGTCTTAAGAACATCAGCCGCAGCGGCCAGAATTTTCGCACGGATTGGTTGTTCGCTCATAGTTTTCTTCATGCAGTTCGGAGAACAGCTGTGTCTGACGGCTTTTGCGTGCTGCAAAAACTTTCCAGATCGATGACGCTGTCGATTGAAAGATTTCCGGGCTCTCGATGAGCCAGAATTACGATGGTGGAATCGGGAAGTTCACGACGCAACAACTCCAGCAACTCAGCCTCCGAAGCCTTGTCCAGTGCGCTCGTCGCTTCATCAAGAAACAGCCAGTCGGGCTTGATCAGGATTGACCGCGCAAGGGCGAGGCGTTGCATCTCACCACCAGAAAGCGTTCCCGGCGCGATATGGCTAAGGGAAGCGTCACTCTGCAACAGCTTCGATAATCCAACTTTTGTGAGTGCTTGCGTAATTTCTGTCGTACTGAACTTCTCTGCCGAAAGCGGATAAGCTACGGCATCATATAGGCCAGCATTCGGCATATAGGGCTTTTGCGAAAGCACGAGTATTGTGGCATCTGGACGATGGAGCGTCCCGCTTGCAAACTTCCATGCACCTGCAATCAGCCGAAGCAGAGTGGTTTTGCCAAGCCCCGAGCGACCGCGCAGCCACACCGTTTGGCCCTTTGCTATTTCAAGATTTGAGATGTTGAGCAAATCCCGCGCATCAGGTGTCTTCACCGAAACATCCATTAGATGCAGCGAAGAATGAGAAGGCTGCGCTGTCACCATATTGCCTGCAACGTCAACGCGGTGGATGGCGTTGATGAAACCTGACAGGCGCGAAATCGCCGATACCAGTTCAGCCAGGGTTTTATAATTGAAAATGAACCATGACAGATTGGTCGATACTTGCGAGAAGGCCTGCCCCAGTTGCATTAATCCGCCGAACGTCAATGTGCCTGCAAAATATCCCGGCAGGCCAAGAAAAGTCGGAATTCGAAAAATACTGTGGCGATAGGGAAATATGAACAAATCAAGCTGAACCTGTCGCAAAACCAGTCGATACCAGTTCTCGCGGACAGCAGAAAACTTGTCTGCCAATATCTTTTTCTCGTACTCTTCCCCGTTCATTACGGCAATATCGCCAGCGTGCTGACGAATATGCGCCATTGCAAATCGAAAATCCGCTTCTTTCTTTTGCTGCTCAACGAAGGTTGCTTTCAGGCGCCGCCCGAAGAAGTGCGTCATAAATGAAGAGATGAACACATAGATAAATGCTGCCCAGAGCATATATCTTGGAATGACGAATTCCATACCAAACAGATTGAAGTTAAGTGCGTAGGTCGAAAGTGACCAGAGAACCGCAACGTAAGAAAATAGGGCTATGATATTCGTTATCAGGCCCAATCCTTCTTTAAGCGTATGCTTGACAAAGAGTTCGCAATCCTCAGCGATACGCTGATCAGGGTTGTCCGGCACCTGCCCGTCGCGGCCGATGGCAAAATTCCAGTAAGCCTTATTGGACATCCAGAACGCGATAGCCGTCTCGGTGAGCTTCTGGCGCCAGCGAATTCTAAGTGTGCCCTCCAGATAATTGCCCGTCAGAGTAAGACAGGTGTTCACAAAAACAATCAGGCCAAAGATACCGATCTGATTTATCGCAACAGAAACATTGCGCTGTTCGAGCGCATTATAGAAATCTGCCGTCCATTTGATGAGCCACAGACCCGTATAAATACCAACCAGTTGCAGAGCGAAGATCACGACGAGTAGCGACCAGTTCAGGACCTTTCCAGAGCCTGAATTGCAATATTTGAGCAACTGCCAAAACTGTCTGAAGACAATAAGCATAATCAACCAGTACCGATATGAGAAAGCCGGAGCAGCTATGAAGCCGCTCCGGCAAAAAGGCCTTCAATGGCTATCAGAAACGCATTGTTGCGCCGATTTTGAAGGTACGGCCGGGGGCCACCTGCATTTCCAACGGATTGACATTGGCGACAGATGACGTTTCAGGCGTATTGGCATAGCCCGTCAGCGTATTGGGGAAATAGCGCTTGTCGAAGATATTCTCGACACCAAAATTAACGTCGATATGCTTGGTCGGCGACCACTTTGCATAGGCATCGAAAACCGAATAGTTCGAAGGTTTGAACGCATTCTCATCGGCACGACGCTTCACACCCGACGCAAATGTGCCAACGAATTCCGTTTCAAGATTCCAGTCTGGAATGATGTAACGTAATCCCAGAACAGTCGTCAGCGGAACGGCGCCATCAAATGGAGTCTTTTCAGAACCCGCATCTACACGCTGATCACCACGCATGTAAGACAGGGCAGCATTTGCGAAGAGGTTATTATAGACCTCATATTCGCCGCCAAACTCGATGCCCCATACTTTTACGCTTTCGACATTATCGGACGTATATTTATCAGCAGTCCCCGGAACCTGTTGCAGGCTCCGAATGAAGTCTCGGTAATCCGAATAGAATGCAGAAGCGCTAAAATAGCCCCGATCATACTCGCCGCGTAAACCAGCTTCGTAGCTGCGCACAAATTCCGGTTTGAGGTTCGGGTTAGGAATGACTTCGACCATGCTCGTCGCGCCGATTGAGGTGGAAGATACGAAGAGCTGCTGGGCGGTCGGCATTTTGAAACCTTCGCCATAGGAGCCGAATAGCGAATAGGTATTATCCAGTTTATAGATCGCGCCAAGACGCTTGATCAGACGCGTCTCATCCATCTTTTCAGGTTCAAAGCCATCCAGAGGGACATAATCACCATCCTTGGTGGGATCAATGGAATAGGTAGCGAGACGTAAACCCGGTGTCAGCGTCAGACGGTCATCCAGAAGCTTGATTTCATCCTGAACATAAAAATCGGCCCGCACTGTATCGACTTTAGGAAAATTGAAACCCTGTCGCGGCGTAACGGTGGTAACACCCGTATTGAGATTTGTGGTGATATTCTCACCATCATAATTGCTCTTGGTTATGTCGCCCGCGAAACCATAAATGAGTTTGTGGCTGGTTTGACCAAGATCGAAGGACGATGTGAGCTGCACATCGGTCTGTAAAAAGTCTTCGCTGTAATTGCGGATCTGAATACGCTGTTCGCGACGCGGTACTGCAAGACGCGAATAATTGCGAAGCTGATTGCTTGTCGTATCGCGCTTCTGAGGCGAATAGGAAACGTTCCACTTCACCTCATCCAGCCATGACGCACCAACTGTCCAGCGATGATCGAGTGCGAAGCGCGCACGCTGCATTTTAAGCGAACGATCCCAGCTCTCATTTTCATAATAGAAGCTGGGTATGTTCAGATATAGCGGATTGGCAGCGCCGGAATCATATTTCTGATCGACATCCGTGTTGCGCTCGAACCACTCTCCGGTCAGCTTGAATTCGTGATCTGCCGATGGATTCCACTGAAGTTTCATAAGGCCGTTATAGGAATCCGTATCCATTGGAGACGCTTTGTTACAAGGCCAGATTGCTTCACGCGGACAACCCCATATGCCGCCATCAGCGCGCGCTTTACGCATATCCGGTTCAGATGCGCTTATATGCCCGAAACTGCCCAGAACTTTAAAGTCACCCGCTTCCGCAGCACCCGTAATCTGTTGCCGAAACGACTTGTCGAAGCTGTCATAGCTGAACTTCGTTTCAACCGCCCACGGCTTTGTACCATCCAGCAAATCGTCCGGGTCCATTGTTCTAAAGAACACAACACCACCCAAAGCGTCCGCACCCCAAAGCACCGAATTGGGGCCGCGGGTAATTTCGACGGATTTCATATTGAATGGATCGACAAAGTCACGGCTACCATCGGTGATGCGCTCCTGAACACGTGCACCATCGACGAGAATTTGCACACGGTTTCCACCCACACCACGTATGTTAAAGCTGTTAAGCTGTCCGAACGGATTTGTCAGCGATGTCTGGCGATCAACGCTTACTCCCGGCTCGTAGCGCACCATATCCTGAATGTCGCGCACCTGATGACGGTCAAGTGTATCGCGATCAATCACACTGATCGACATGGGAACATCAAGCAGGTTCTTGGCAGCCCGTTCGGCAGAAAGCGTGATGGTTTCAAGCCTGATCGTCTCAGGACTTTCGGTCTCGACAGCTGTGCTCTGGCTTTGTGGCACCGCGTCCTGTTTTACTTTTTCAGTAACAGTTTGAGCGTGAGCGTGCGAAGCCGCAAAGACCACAACAGAGGCTGAAAGCATGTTCAGCCAACGACGATTGACGGAATTTTGGGTAGACGGAATTCTCAGCATAATGTCCCCGAGATAAGCATTGCGAAATCGCTGGCTTGCTCATGGGAACTTGCTGGCTAAAGTTGAGTGAATCACTCAATATATTATTTTAATGCTTTTTCAACACAAAAACTGTGCAGGCAAAAAGACTTCAACGATTCTTGAGATCAGCTTGAAACAATTGAATTAAAGTCAGCTACTCCGGCAAAACGCGCAGCACGGACCTTGCCGAATTTGCTCTCATCAACAACAAGATATTTCTGCAAAGCGCGTTGCATGGCCATCTGCTTGACCGGAACTTCATGGAAATGAGAACAGGTCACGCCATGCTGGTCATCAACACCCCCGGCAGATAAGAAAGCCTTGTTTATATTGACGCGCTTGAGCACCTCAATCCCCTCATCGCTTGAAAAAGATGCGGCTTCCGGGTGATAGACGCCACCAAGCACGATCAGCCGAACATCGGTTCGGCGCGAAAGAATCTCGGCAACATTCAGCGAATAGCAGACGACAGTTAAGTGCTGGTTCTGTGGAATGAGATGCGCCAGATGCGGTGTTGTGGTGCCGCAATCGATGAAGACCGTGTCGTGCGGCTCGATTAATGCGGCAGCCGCGGTGCAGGCTTGAATCTTGGCGTTGGCATGACAGTCTTTTTCAAGATCAAAGACATAATCGCTGCCACTTGTACCATCCTGCACAGGGATAATGTAACCACCCAAACAATTGAGCATCCCGGCATCGCTGCCAATATCACGGCGGATCGTCATCTCGGAAACACCCAACCTTGTGGCTGCGTCCCGAAGACGTAACACCCCTACCTTTTCAACAAGAGCAGCGATTTCAGCAATGCGCTCATCTTTTCGGCTGATCCTGCTCACTGATTCCCCATTTCCCCTGCGGTTCAGATTCGTTTAACCCGCTTCATCATTTGATGCAATTGTGATGGAACACACTTGACAGGTCAAACAATAATATGAAACGATCCAAACATAATGATCGGATTGTAACATTATAATTCGCATTATCGGGAGGATCTGACAACATTAATTTATGGCAAGCGGCAGCACCCATGCAGCCGATAGCCAGAGGAGGAGTCGCTCGTGTCAGCAGCAAACTGCAAAGCACGGCGTCAAGATCAGTAGTCACCAATCTCGTCTGACGATTAGACGTTTGGACGGGGGCTATTCGTTTCCAGGGAGGAAATACCGGTGAAAAAATTTATCGCGTCCATGGCAATTGCCATGTCTGTTGCAATACCACATGCCTTTGCTGAAGGTGTGGTTGATACGTCCAAGATCAACAAGGAACTGATCACGACCACAGACGATAAGAAATATACAATTGCGACTGTTGTGAAGGTTGACGGTATTGCCTGGTTCGACCGCATGCGTGACGGTGTTGAACAGTTCAAAACCGATACGGGCAACGATGTCTGGATGGTCGGCCCAAGTCAGGCAGATGCGGCCGCTCAGGTGCAGATTGTTGAAAATCTGATTGCACAGGGCGTCGATGCTATCGCTATCGTTCCTTTCTCGGTGGAAGCCGTGGAACCGGTACTAAAAAAAGCGCGTGATCGCGGCATTGTTGTTGTCAGCCATGAAGCATCGAACATCCAGAATGTCGATTTCAACATCGAAGCTTTTGATAACAAGGCTTATGGCGCTAACCTGATGAAGGAACTCGGCAAGGCGATGGGCGGCAAGGGCAAGTATGTTGCGACCGTTGGCAGCCTCACCTCCAAATCGCAGATGGAATGGGTTGATGGCGCTGTTGAATATCAAAAGGCCAACTTCCCTGAAATGGAACTGGTAACCGAGCGCCTCGAAACCTATGACGATGCGAATACGGATTATAACAAGCTCAAAGAAGCAATGACTGCCTATCCGGACATCACCGGCATTCTGGGCGCTCCAATGCCGACATCTGCTGGTGCTGGTCGTCTGATCGCTGAAGGCGGACTGAAGGGTAAGGTCTTCTTTGCAGGAACGGGCCTTGTTTCAGTTGCTGGCGAATACATCAAGAACGACGATATTCAGTATATCCAGTTCTGGGACCCAGCAGTTGCGGGCTATGCCATGAACATGCTGGCTGTTGCAGCACTCGAAAAGAAGAATGAGCAGATCAAGGCCGGTCTTAATCTCGGTTTGCCGGGCTATGAAAGCCTGCTCGCTCCTGATGCGGCCAAGCCAAACCTGCTTTATGGCGCAGGCTGGGTCGGCGTAACCAAGGAAAACATGGATCAGTACGACTTCTGATCGTTGCTGAACCGGAGAAAGGGGTATCCGCCTCTTTCTCCCTCTCCATCTGCAATTGCAGCCTTGTACGAGGCCCTTATGACTGAAAATCTTATCGAGTTGCGCCATATCGGCAAGCGCTTCGGTGGCGTGAAAGCGCTGGATGATGTGTCCTTTGCTATCAAGCCCGGCGAAATTCATTGCCTTGCGGGCGAAAACGGCTCTGGCAAATCCACTGTTATCAAGATCATGTCAGGCGTTTACACGCCGGAAGACGGTGAAATCCTGATCGACGGCAAAACTGTCGGCAAGCTGGACCCCGTCAAATCCGTGCATCATGGCATTCAGGTTATTTATCAGGATTTTTCCCTGTTCGGAAATCTCACCGTCGCTGAAAACCTCGCGATCAATACGTTTCTTATGGAAGGTCGCAAAGCTGTCGACTGGAAGCGCGTGCGCAAACTTGCGCAGCAGGCGCTAGACCGTCTTGGCATTCGAATGGATCTGGACGCTGATGTGGACAGTCTGCCGACCTCTGGCAAGCAGATCGTAGCAATTGCGCGCGCCGTCATGGCTGACGCGCGGCTTCTGATCATGGATGAGCCGACAACGGCCCTCACCCGTCATGAGGTCGATGCATTGTTTAAGATCGTGCGCGATCTTCAGGCACAGGGCATCGCCGTGCTGTTTGTCAGCCATAAAATGCGCGAAATGCTTGAAATCAGCGAAAGGCTGACCGTGTTCCGTAACGGAAAAAAGGTCGCCGAGGGGCCTATTACCGAATTTGACGAACCCTCAATCACTCATGCGATGACCGGGCAGGAACTGACAGCACATAGCTATCACTGGACTGCGCGTGAGGGAGCGAGCAGTACCCCAAGTCTTGAAGTAGAAAATCTGACTGTTCAGGGTTCCGTAGAAAACGCCAACCTGACGCTTCACGCCGGAGAGATCGTTGGCATTTCTGGCCTGATCGGTTCCGGTCGTACAGAGCTTGCATTAGCGCTTTTCGGCATGAAACCCGATTTTACGGGGACGGTGCGGATTGAAGGCAAGTCGGTTCATCCAAAGAATGTGCAGGAAGGTATCGCCTGCGGCGTTGCCTATGTGCCGGAAGACCGGCTGACGGAAGGGCTTTTCCTCACACAATCCATTGAGCGCAATATCATTGTCACCTCAATCGACAAATTTGTGCGCGGCCTGTTCATCAATCGCAAAAAGGCAGATGCCACCACCCGCGATATGTTCTCGGCGATGAATATTGTCGCGCCTGGTCCACATACTCCGGTCAACCATCTTTCGGGCGGCAATGCGCAACGTGTAGTGCTGGCCCGCTGGCTTCTGACAGGGGCCAAAATCCTGATCCTCAACGGACCGACCGTTGGTGTTGATGTTGGCTCAAAAGCACAAATTCACAACATCATCCGCAAGCTCGCGCAAGATGAAGGCTTGGCCGTCCTGATGATTTCCGATGACGTGCCTGAACTCGTTCAGAACTGCAATCGTGTTCTGGTGATGCATCGCGGCCGTTTCGTCGATGAATTATCCGGTGAAAGCATGACCGAAGATGCCGTCAATGACCGGCTCAAAATGCTGAATTGAGGAACCGGACATGAAATTCCTTCGCAGTACCGAATTCATCATTGCCTGTGTGCTTCTCATAGCAATGATCACGATCGGCCTTATCAATCCTGCCTTCTGGTCACTGGATAATATTTTCGGCCTTCTTCGTTCCAATGTCGTTATCGGCATAATGGCGCTTGGCGTTTTGCTGGTGATGATTTCCGGCGGTATCGACGTGTCCTTTACGGCTTTCGCAATTGCCGCCATGTATCTGACCGTCCGCGCTATGGTCTATTTTGGCTATGACGGCGTGCTCATTCCGTTTATCGCGGCAACGCTCATCGGCCTGCTGCTTGGCGCGTTCAACGGTTTCATCATTCATCGCTTCAAGATGATCCCGCTAATCGTGACGCTTGGCACCGGCTCTATCGTGCGCGGTCTGGTGCTAGGTCTTGTTGGCACCAGTATCGTCAACATCAACAAAATGCCGAAAGAACTTATTGAGTTTGGCAAAACGGACGTTGTTTCGCTGACCTCTGCCACCGGCACGACTTTCGGCCTCACAGCAATGTTCCTCGTTTATCTGACAATTGCTTTGCTGATCCACCTGATCCTCACCCACACGATGATCGGTCGCAGTGTTTATGCCTATGGCGGTTCGCCGGAAGCTGCAAAGCGCGTTGGCTTCAACACGCGCCGCACCATCTTCTTCGTTTATTGCGTTGCGGGTGCTTTGGCAGGCTTTGCGGGACTTCTGCACTCATCGATGATCTGGCTTGCCAATCCGCGTGACTTTGTCGGCCTCGAACTGGATGTGATTGCAGCCGTGGTTCTCGGCGGCGCGTCTATCTTCGGTGGTCGCGGCACGGTGCTCGGCACACTCATGGGCGTCTTCATGCTCGTGATGGTCAAGAACTCTCTCATCATCATGAAGGTCGACACCACATGGCAGCGTGTCGTGGTTGGCGTCATCATCATTGCAGCAACAGCCATCACAGCATGGCGTGATCGCAAAAGCATCGCCTGAAAGGAGAAAGCGACATGAAACAGTCTTTCGACATGCGCCGCATCCTTGGCGGAGACAACAACATCATTCAGCTCGTCGTCATTACGGTGCTTGTTTTTGCACTGATGACATGGATGAACCCGGACAAATTCCTTCGTTATTACAATTTCGAGTCCATCAGCTACATTATGCCGGAGCTTGGCATCCTCGCTATCGCCATGATGATTGCCATGCTAACCGGCGGCATTGATCTTTCAGTTGTCGGCATCGCTAATCTCGCGGGAATCGTCGCGGGCGTCTATTTCCATTCATCCATGGTGCAGGCAGCGCAGACATCGGGTTCTGGCATGCTGTTCTACACGATCATCGGCATTCTTCTTGCCATGCTGGTGGGACTGTTATCCGGCCTTGTGAATGGTCTGCTGATCGCGAAACTCCGCATCACGCCCATTCTCGCAACCCTCGGCACCGGTCAGGTCCTGATGGGGCTGGCGCTGGTGCTCACAGGTGGCCCGGCAATCGTTGGTTTCCCCGATGCATGGAACTGGGTCGGCAACGGAAAGATCATGGGTATTGCAACGCCGTTCCTGTTGTTCATTGCCGTTTGCATACTCGTAGCAATCCTTTTGACCCGCACAACGCTTGGCATCAATCTGATGCTGATCGGCACCAATCCACGCGCCGCAGTCTTTGCCGGTATCCGCAAGGATCGCATGATCCTCTATTCCTATATGCTGACCGGCGTGCTTGCTTCGCTTGCAGGGATCATTCTGTCTGGACGCACCAATGCAGCCAAGTCTGACTATGGTTCATCCTATCTGCTGCAAGCGGTTCTGATCGCAGTCCTTGGCGGCACCAATCCAGCTGGTGGCAAAGGGCGTGTGCTGGGTATCGCGATTGCGCTGGTTGCCTTGATGCTTCTCTCATCCGGCTTTCAGATGATGCGGTTCTCCAATCACCTCATCGATTTCATCTGGGGCGCATTCCTCATCCTCGTCATTGCGATCAATGCGTCGCGCAATCAAGGCAGGTGATCCCAAATGCAGGACATTGAATTTCATCTTCGTCGCGAGCATTTTACTGAGCAGCCGCATATTATTGCGGGCGCGGACGGTGTGAGCGTAACCGCCTTTCGCTATCCAAGCGGCATCGAAGCGCTGTTGATCGAAAACGAACGTGGCAATATCATCGTGCTTCCATTCATGGGACAGATGGTCTGGGGTGCAGAATTCGACGGCATCGATCTCACCATGGGCAACAGCTTTTCCATGCCGCGCCCGGCGACCACTATCGTCGAAACCTATGGCTGCTTTGCTTTCCATAGTGGCATTCTGCGCAATGGTTGCCCGTCACCACAGGACAATCACCTTCTGCATGGTGAAATGGCCTGCGCGAAGATGGACAAGGCAGGGCTTTTGTTTGGTCAAGACGAACGAGGGGCCTATGTCGAGGTCACCGGCGAATATGAATATGTGATGGGCTTTGGCGCGCATTATCTTGCCCGCCCAAGTGTTCGACTTCATGCAAAAGAGACGCTGTTCGACATCACCATGGATGTTGAAAACCTATCTTCCGCTCCGATGGAGCTGATGTATATGTGTCATGTCAATTTTGCACATGAGGATGGCGCGCGCATCGTTCAGCCGGTGGCTTTTACGGCGCAGCATGTGCAGGTACGCACAGCGGTTCCCGGACATGTAACACCCAATGATGATTACCTCTCATTGATCGATCAACTGGCCGCTGACCCTTCCGCGATGGAAGTGCTGAACGAGCCAGAACGCTACGATCCGGAGCAAGTTTTCTACATTCGTGATTTGCCTGCCGATAGTGAAGGCCAGACGCATCAGATGATGCAGCTTCCAGATGGAGACGGCTTTGCGATCTCGTATCCGCTCAAAGCTTTCCCGAAGACCGTGCGCTGGATTCTCGTCAATGGCGATGCACAGGTTGCAGCCTTCGCCCTGCCCTCCACTTGCGAACCGGAAGGTTATCTCGCCGAGAAAGCCAAAAACAATGTGCGGATATTGGCATCGGGCGAGCGCGCCATCTTCCCCGTGCGCCTTGGCTATGTCGATCAGCCTTCAGCCGAACAGTTTGAAGTCAAGATCAAGGCACTCTGAAATTTCAAAGGAAACTCTCATGACCAGAAAGATCGGAGTGGTCGGCTCCAACATGGTTGATCTCATTACCTATGTGAACCGAATGCCCGGGCCCGGCGAAACGCTTGAAGCACCAACTTTCGAAATTGGTTGCGGCGGCAAGGGTGCAAATCAGGCAGTTGCGGCTGCGCGTCTTGGTGCAGACGTGATGATGGTAACGCGCGTTGGCGACGATGTGTTTGCCGACAATACAATCCGCAACTTAAACAGCTTTGGCGTCGACACGCGCCATGTCGTGAAAGTTTCAGGCAAGTCGAGCGGCGTGGCGCCTATCTTCGTTGAGCCTTCAGGCGAAAACTCTATTCTCATCGTCAAAGGTGCAAATGCCGATCTTCTGCCTGCCGAAGTCGATAAGGCTTCCGAGGATTTGAAGACATGCGGCCTCATTCTGATGCAGATGGAAGTTCCAGTCGAAACCGTTTACCACACCATCTCATTTGCCGCGGAAAACGGCATCGAAACTATTCTGAACCCGGCACCTGCGGCGGCTGATCTCGATCCGGAACGTATCCGGCAAGTGACATTTCTCGTTCCAAATGAGAGCGAACTTGCACTGTTGTCCGGGCTCCCGACTGACACAGACGACGAGATCGTCATCGCTGCCCGTTCACTGATCGAGCGGGGCATTCGCACGGTGATCGTGACGCTTGGCGGACGTGGCGCGCGCATGATTACAGCGAGCGAAATCGTCAATATTCCGCCGGTTAAAGTGACGCCCAAAGATACCACCGGCGCAGGCGATGCATTTATCGGCTCTTTTGCCCGCTTTTATGCGGAAACCGGCAAAGTGGAAGCATCACTCCTAAAAGCTACGCTTTATGCCGCTCATTCCATCACCCGCCCCGGCACCCAAAAAGCTTATGCCAGTGCCGAAGAATTCGAAACGTTTTGCCGCGCTCACGCGCGTGAACGCTCATGACCTCACAAACGGACAATAAAATGACCGAAACTTTTCCCCGCAACGTTGGCACATCACTCAAGCCTGATTGGTTTGAAGATATTGTCGTGAACCGCAGTGCATCGGAGCGTCGTGCTTCGAGCTTGCCGTCGCGCCGTTCGATCAAGAAAGAATATCAG
>Ga0213829_1000195_pt1 | contig 74052 bp, 73 predicted proteins | sample MC6MC0896MG_FD_180665 | JGI IMG/M metagenome (GOLD analysis project Ga0213829, IMG submission 180665) | Enriched soil aggregate microbial communities from Iowa State University, Ames, United States - MC6-MC0896-MG | ecosystem: Environmental > Terrestrial > Soil > Unclassified | place: USA: Iowa... | reverse complement strand
TTAACCAGGAATACAGGATATCTGTATTCAAAATCTGGTATCCGCTGTAATGGGATCGCACCAGGTGACATAAGCACAAACATAAACGATAACATTGATCTGGGTAAAATTACGGCAATGACACAAGATCGTATTTTGGCTGGAGTACCATTGAGCCCCCATAGTGCTGATCCAGATGTCATCGCTAAAGCTGCCCTATTTTTGGCCAGTGATGATTCAACGTTTGTAAACGGCGAGATCTTGGTCGTGGATGGCGGATGGAGTGCTTATTAGCAAAAAAATCCATTTAATATTATATTAATTAGGTCCTGCGTTATTTGAGACACAGGACCTATATTATTAAAACCAACGATCTAATACTAGTGTTCCGCAATACAGCGGATGGAATAACCTGTCCGACGGTTATGGAAAGTGTCGCCGTTATCATAAATCTGGTTCATATTGTTAGCCGGAGGACCTGTTACAGCATACTTGTACATTTCCGAAGCACCGGTCACAGCATTTGAAACCCAATATCCTCCTGCCCCACCACGCCAATATAAAGTACCATTGTCCCCACTACGGTAACCTGCTACGGGAAAAGTTAACAATACACTCTTATTGCGCACACTTGTCAGTACCTTTGCGGGTCCATAAGGATGGTTGGTGGCATCCGAGCCCCATGTACCACCAATATTACCTGCCGTGGTATTGTCAATCAATTGTTGAAATTCAAGCGAAGTTGGTACCCGGAAACCACTTGGGCAAGGATCATTGGTGGTCTTAGCCGGCGTATTTACTGTTCCACTATTCCAGGCATTTTCAGCTGCTGAAGCCGTATTCCAATTTGATATTGCACCTGTCTGGGTGCTGGGTGTAGCCACAACTGCCGCGCGGCCAAATTGATAATAATTTCCCCCAAGGTTTGCATTCGTTGGATCAACATCCGGATTAAGATTGGTATTTGCGCCTAAATTATGACGCATCCAGATAAGCCCATTGATCCGTACTGCCGATTGTCCCTGATGGGTCAATAGTATATCATTGGGTGTGATGGTCAGTCGAAGTGTATATCGCACACCTGGAACAATGCTAAGGTCATTAAAAGGTGATAAATTAGTTGCTGTAATCGAACCAATTGTTATCGATGAAATGACCAATGCGCCTGAACTGGTATTGCCGTTTAATATGAGAGGAGCTCCGTTAAGCTGCATACTATTGAGACCCAAAAATGAAATTTTCGTTACTCCAGCCGTTCCTGACCTTGTGATATTTCCGTCTGAAAGCTGTACATCGGCAGTCGGGAAATGTGAATTTATCCCAGCGTCTATACTGCCAATATTATATCCGGTTGCTGAGGCATCAATTAGCGTTGTAATTTCACTGAACTTATGCTTTAAAACGATACTTAAATTGTTGGCGTCACTACCAGTAATTGCCATTTCTTTTCGAAAATACATTAGATCCATTCCACCACTGATATTGGAGAGACTTGAATTGGCCAATGTTTTGTTGTTTGTATCAGAAAAAGTAATAGCCGGAAGTTCCGTTTTACTGTTGATAGAATAAGCCACAAACGTATAGGTCTCTCCACTGTTGAGCTGTAGAGATTCAGTCTTATCCTCCTCTGTGCGAATATAGTCACGTTCGGTAATATAGCTTCCGCTCGTATTATAAACAGCAACTTTGTATTTTACGCCATCAGCTAGATCTGTACGGTCTGTTGCGGCCCTTTTCTTGTCCGAAGCAGCCCTAAGAATATGGATAGATCCTGATGTATCCGGTATAAGCTCCGCCAAAACAGCCAGATCGTCCTTAAGGGGAATAACTTTCTGTTGAATTCCCAAATTTGTAATCGATTTATTTTGCGCTCCAACATTTGCTTTGTTTCCGATATTATCCGAATTATCGAACTCCGTCCCCGATAAACTAACCTTAATTATCATTTTTTCTTTCGACTGTTCAGTGCCTTCCTTTTTACAGGATACTAATCCCAAGGACACCAACGATAATACCCCGATGTATTTTATATATGAGCTAAACATAATTTCGACTTTTTAATGATTAATAGATATAGCGTTACCAACTCATTGATCCATCTTTATCCGAATCAGATTCCCATTCACTCTTAGCAGTTGATCCTGATGCGACACAACATTCCATTTCGATAAGATTGAATGTAATTTTTGGGGCCTCATATTTTTCCTTCAGTTTTGGTTTTGGTTTTACATTTTTTAGCTTTTTCATAATTTTAAAATTTAAACTGTGAATACTCTGTTGGAATTCATTGAAGAAATGGCATCAGGACCTTTTTATCCTAGCTGCCTTCAGCTTAAATGCTTTTCATGAATAGGAATCAACCAGTGAAAAACAAATAAATTATCTCAATAGAAATTTATATACCAAATTTAATAAAGGAAATTCGCCAAAAACAGGACGATTTAAACTAATAGCTGAACAATTTGAATTATTGCTTGTACAATTCACCACTGGACGCGACGGACACTTTAGTACTTACTTTAGTTTCCGCCTATCTTTGAGTTGTTTATCCAAAAATCGATAGACCTCCTCGAAATACTTATCCAAGGTTACTCCATCTTGTACATGGATGTTTTTAATTAGGTTTTGAAGATTCATTTGTTTTAGGTCACACATCGGATCGATCAGAAGAATAATTCGGATTAAGGCGCTCATATCAAACTCGTTCTTGGTCGTATTGAAATTTGAAGACTTTTCAAATACAGGTTTTATCTTTTCTTTTGCAGCCATAATATCGAGTGATTGATTAGTTGTTACTGTAATTTTATATATGATGCTAAAATTACAGCACAATTACAGTACAAAAAATAGTATACGCCCGTAATTTATTTACACAATCATTCGAATGATTACCCTATTTATAACTATTCGGCTATTACGCCTAGGTCTAAGTAATATTTCATCCAATTTTTTCGCCTCAAGTGACCTAACACAGCTCATTTCGCAAACATTACCTATTAATTTTTCATTAAAACAGCTTGATGTACGATGATTTGGAAAACCATTGTTATAAATCCGATAACACAGCATCTTTTCTTATAGCTAGCTTTGCTTCTGAAAATATGTACATAACATCGCTAATATAACAGACAGGCAGCATCCATCATAGATGCTGAATAAATAATAAATCACATGTTTGACGAGGTACGCTATGAGCGACTTAAAGCCGAAACGCATCCAACGATTAAGCAATTTATCCATTTAATTGAAAACCATTGTCATGAACAGCGTGGTATAACGTTTTATGCAAATAAAATTAAGGTCTCCGAGCAAAAACTTGCTCATCTAATTTTCCAAAATTTCAATGTTTCACCAGTGGATATATTGCGATTATTTTTGATAAGAGAAATTTTGGATAAATTAGCTACCACTGACTTGCGTCTAAAAGAATTAACCTATACGTTTGGTTTTAAATCTCAATCAAACTTTACGAAATTTATTAGGACCTACACGGGCCTCACACCCAGCAGGTATCGAGCATTAAAATACGTTTAAGAGGAACAGATATTTCCAATTATCTCAGTTTCCGAAAGTCACTTGGCGTTAAACTGGTCTGTTGTTTAAAAAAACGAGTGAAATAGGCCGAATCTGCAAATCCTAGTTCAAAGGCAATTTCTTTCACAGACAGGTCACTCTGATCCAAAAGGTTTTTTGCTTCTTCGATAATTTGGTCATAAATCAACTGAGCAGCAGTACGTGAAAGCGCTTTCTTACAGTTATTATTTAAATGATTATACGAAATGTTCATTTCTTTGGCATAGAAAAAAGCCTTTTTTTGAACTTTGAAATTTTCCTTTACCAATCTCCTGAACTCTTCTAAAATCTTATTTTTGCCTTGTTCATCAATTGCCAAATATTTAGAAGCTTCCCTGTCAACCATTTCACCGATTATTTTTAAGTGCAATTTGAGAATATTCATATTGCTATCTTCATTGTTCAATTCATTGCGTATGGCCAAAAACTCGTTATGGATACGCTGAAATCCAATGTCACATAGCTTAATGATGGGTTGATAGTTAAAGAAGGTGTACATAAGCTTAAATTTGCTGGCTAAGGCATTAAAAAGCATCCGGTCAATGACAATACTATAGATTATGGAAGATCTATTTAATTGTATCTCCTGCTTTTGACCCGGAAAAACCAGATGAATCTGATGGGCATCCATTGGATATTTAGTTGAATCTATGGTATGATACCCGTTTCCTTTGACACTTAAGATCATGGTAAAGTAGTCAAAATGATCAACTTTTGGCCATTTTTCCGTTAAATGATTATTCAATTCATTAAAAACAATTGACATATCTAGCCCATTTAAACCTCGATCAAATGAAGTAAAATTTTCATTCATGATTTATCTATTTTATCCCTTTTACTTAAAATTTCCGACTCAATTTATACAGCTTTAGCGCTGTTCTAACGCATCGGAAAAGTCAAATTTATCATATACTTTTAATGTTTTCTAATCGTCAAAAAAGGAGGGTTATTGGGAGATCTATAGATTTGTTAAATAAAATAAGTTGAATTTATAATATTGAACATCAATAATTTAAATAAATATATTATTGAAATATTGCGCCAAAATATATCCGTATTAAACGCTATTTATGTTATAATTTATGCAACGTTTTTTATAATATTGATAACACTTTTTCGTGTTATCTCCGACGACTTCCAAGAAAAATACCAGAAATCCAAACATTCCATTTTTCTCATTTATTTGATGACTTTGAGCAACAATTTTGGTTTTAATTTGAATTGTACAGGAGATTGTTCAAATAGTACAAGCAATTCAATTAAAAGTCCTCGTATTAAAGTCTATATACCTGCTAGTTTTGCCAAAGTTAATTTGATGGGTTCTAACTACATATCCTAATGTATGTGCTGTTTACCACAATCAGTTAACAATTTTAGTAATACAATATATAAATGATATGGAAGACAAAACAAAAAGGAAACTAGTGTACCTAGCCCCAAAAATCTTTGTTGAACAAGTTGAAATGGAACAGGGCATTGCCGCTGGATCAGCAGACATCAACACGGGAAAGGACAGCCAAACCCCACGAGAAAGAGAATGGGATAACAATTGGTCAAATGGTAAGGACTTCGACATTTAATCGTTAAAGAAAATTATGAAATTAAGTTATTATACATTTAAATGGTCTGTGACGGCCTGTTTAATTACCCTTGTCGCAGCGTCATGTTCTTCGCAGAAAGAGAAAAGTGAGCTTCCATCAGGTGATTTCAATGTTTCTATCCGCTCTGTCAAATTCACTGATGATGATAATGTGGTTACTGTTAATACAAACAATACATCAGAAGGATCAGATAAGTTATCGGCAACTGCCAATACAACAAACCAGCTTGCCCAAGCCTCATCCAGTATTCAACGTACGAATGAATTTGACTTCAGTACCGATTTGATGACAAATGCCCTTGCCGATGATCAGGTCAAATCCATTAAGGCTTCAACTACTGGAAATGGAAAACTTAGGGCAGCAGATGTTCCACTCGGAGGTAACAAAAAGTTTAGGTTGATTTTTATGCAAGACGGTAATTCAACACCTGTATACAATGAACTTTTAAGTGCCGGCGAGGATCCACAACTCAAGGTTGCCGCCAACAAGAAATACTTTTGGTATGCGATCTCCATTAATGATCCGAACACTGCCCCTAATATAGATGGCTCTGGAAATATCGCCGCATCAGCGTTAACGAACAAAGATTTTATGTTTGCCTCCGGTGAGATTACAACCAAAGAAGACGCCAACTACCTGGATATTATCTTTTTGAGACAAATGGCTGCTATAAATGTCACATTTAATACGCGTGGTATATTTGGTGGTATCACCGACAACTCAACTTTTTCGATAGGTTCAGGAACGGGGTCCTCATTTACAAATATCATTCAAACAGGTACTTTTAGTATTTTCAATGGTAGTTTTTCCGATTTTCAGGACACAGATCCCATTAAAGGATCTGAAATGACAATTGTGGATAGCAGATGGGGAAATGCGGAAAAAACCGCTCTTTTCTATTCAGCCAATACCTCAACATCTATTCCCGCAAACAACTTGCGTGTTCGGTTAAATGCATTAGGCATAAACCTGGACGACGGAACAGTGCGAAATTTTTCTGCAAATACAATTGTTCCTATCGCCAATGGCAGTGCGCTAACTTTGACAAAGGGAACTTTGTCTAAGACGAACGTTAGGCTGATCGAATCTGGAATTAATGTAGGCGGTGTCATATGGGCACGCACGAATCTAATTTACGATGCAAACAAGCTTTACGGCTCTTCGTATACTAGAGGCAGCTCCGATGCCTATCGTTTTAGAACGAACAATGAATATGCGAAACCAAATCCGAATATTGAGTTCTGGAACTTTGGAACTGCAACACCAACAGGAACTTCTTATGCTACAGTGGATCCCTGTTCACGGGTCTATCCGGAAAGCACTTGGCGTCTCCCGCAGGAGCTTAACAATCCGAAAGAAATGACCAATCTGGCTAATAATACAAATCGGACCAATTCCATAAAGGCAGTTGCAGACGGTTATAGACACAGTCGCATTTGGCCCGGGTCGCAAGCGACTAATCCTGCCTATCCGGATAATAATCTTATCCTCTCCTATTATGGCTATCGGGCAACAAATGGAACGGTTCAACAACAACCATCCGGCAATAATGGAACAGGCTGGCTGTTATATCAAAGTAATGAGTATAGTGCAAATAACAATAATTCGAAATTACTCCATGGCAAAGTAAGTAATGGTACATTTGGAGCGAATTCAATAGAAACAGTTTCTTATGGCAATGGTACCACAATTCGCTGTGTGAGAAGTTTCGTCAACAATTAATCTGGTATATTTAACATGGAAGATCCCCGGTATATTTGAATAATATGCTGGGGATATTTTTGAACATGATTTTTTCTCTGGTCTTTATTATAAAAAAACGCCTCTCTTAAAGAAGAAAGACGTTATTTAAAAGATTTAGATAGCATTTCTATAGAATGTTCTTTTGAACTTCTAAGCCCTGATCAACGTATTAATCGAAAGAAGCATCGTTCTCATCTTCTTTTGTCGAAAACCCGGCGATTATATTCCCTGAGCCCGCTGCAATACCTTGTTCTAATTCAACTGTGAAACTTGAAATTTTTGGTACTAAATACACTTTTCTGTCTTGATTTTCCTGATTCATAAAATTTTATTACTTATAAATTATTTATTGGTTTATTGTACGCAAAAATAAATATGTAATCTTTCAAGAAATAGGACTATAGTTTTAAAAACCTGTACAATTATCTCTTTTACTTGTACAATCCCACAGGTATACGATCACAGGTTCTTCATAGCGAAATGACTATTGTACCTAATTTTGCAAGTACAACTCCGGACGGAAACTTCAGTCACAATTATGAAATGATTTTTATAATAAAAGGAATGAATTTGAATATAATCAGTAGATAAACTAAAATAATTTTACGGGTATTAGCGTAACTAAATTTCCGACAAATCATAAAAATACAGAACACTAACAACCAATCGATTACAAACAACACAGGTTGAAAATTATCCAAAAAAGACGGATAAGATACTATTATAACATCTTTTAGCAGTAAAATTCATATGATTAGCCAGTACCAACTATTATTTCAAGAAGCTCCCATAACGGAGGATATTACAGGACAGCTTCCTGACGACATCCTATATCCGCTAAATTCTGCTCAGCGTGTAAAACAATACACATTCAAAAACGCTAGGCTGATCGGGCAACAGCTTGAATTTGAAGACTTATTTTTTATAGAAAATTTCCAACTTGACAGCGATTCGCCTTTTACCATTAAATACGAACTATTTGCGCAACGTATCTTCTTAACTTTCGCCATGCACAATGACATCATGTTCTCGGGCTCCGAAGGTAAAATGGCAACAAAAAAAGACCTTTCATTCCATTTTGCCATGGAAAAGGATGGTATTTATGAGGTTGAATGCATCCCTGGTACAACGGTACTGGTCGTTATATCTTTCGTGCGCGAATGGCTGTTAAAAGTCACCAAAGATTTCGGTAAGCTGAACCAGCTTATCCAACAACTTTTGGATTCAGACTTACCTTATGACGTCCTTCCTGCAGGATCAATTGATGCTCATATATTTGACTTTCTATTGAAAGTGCGCGAGTTTGATTTCAATAGCGTATTTGCTCAGGAAAGTTTTTTCAGCACTTACCTTATTATGGGCTTCGGTTATCATGAGCAGCAGCTGATTAACTCTGGAAATATCAAAATATATGAATTAAAAAAGTATATCGATGACAATTACGCTGATCCAGATTTATCGTTGCGCCAAATCATTGCCGGCATAAACCTACCGGAACATACCATTAGGCGAAAATTTAAGAAAAGCTATCATGTTACGCCCTATTCCTATTGTCAATGGGTTAGGATGGTACACGCCAAAGACCTTATCCAGCAAAAACTGTTACCCATTAAAGAAGTCTGGCAAATGGTAGGTTTCAAAGACGAAAGTACATTTCGAAAAGCCTATCGAAAATTCCTCCCGGAGGCAAAAATCTAGTCCCAACCCTAGATTGGAAAATATTGACAACTTTCCATAATATGAAGCAAAAGTTGTCAATATTTGCCTTTCCTTAGCCATTCCCGAAAATTAACTTTGATTTATTAAAGGAAGATCAGCTACAAATGCTGTCTGATCAATTGATAAGACCGAACACTTATTATTACTCCTTTAGGGAAATTCACGACTTAAATTGATCATTTTGAAATGAAACAGATTCCAAATCCTAATTATTTAAAGAAATACCTTAACTCGAGCCCCCTTTATCCCTTTATCAATCAATATCAATTGCTGAACAAATTTAAATCGCTCTACCTTAAGCCGGGTCAGAAATGTGAGCTACCAAGCGCTTCGCTTGTATTTCTTGCCGAAGGTTTATTAAAACAATACCATAGAAATAACTCAAATGGAAACAATATACGTTTCATCCAATTTATTATGCCGGATACAATATGGTTATTTGAGTACAATCCCTGGTTCCCCATTGTAAAAGCATTGGAACCCACATGCCTTTTATACTTGCCAATTAATGAGCTGAACCCTTTTATGGCCGACAACAGTTCTTTTCAAATGGCGTTCAATGATGAGCTTAACATGGTATACCAAAGCGGATTCTTTTTATCAACATTCCTTCAGGAACTTAAATCTGCCGAAGAGCGGCTTTGTCTGTTAAATGAAGCTTATGGTCAAAACCTTGTACATCTCAGCTGCAGGGAACTCGCCATTTATGCGGGAGTAAGTGAAGCAAATGCCTATCATTTTTTCAAACAATTGATTAACCAAAATTATTGATGAGTGGCATTTGTAGAATTAGCATTCTAATATAAAATGCTATAAATATAGAAATAAGCGTTTTAAGATTACTCTTAAAACGCCTTGAAGTTAACGTGGTTATTGTACCATAAAAGTGTTCCCAACTTTTATCAACCAAGTCAGGCTAAATTAAAGGTTTTAAAGAAATAAGAGTTATAAATTATATCTCAAAGATTTCAAAATTTATAACGAAATATGTTCGCTACAAATAAACTGAGTTTTATTGGTCACGAAGCTAAATGTATGTGGACAACAGGTGGCCTACGAAGAAAAACGGAATAATCACGATTTTCAAAACATTTGGAATGATTTCGAATACCTCTTTTCAAACATTTTTTCGGAAAATTACAATTGTTATGAAATTGATAGCAATAGTAATGAATTTGATAAACAATATGAAGGGATAGAAATCTATTTTTGATCATTAGATTTCCCCATTTATCTATACAGAAAAACAAGTATTTTATCAGAAAAACCACCTGAAATATCTTAGATAATAACTTATTACGGATATCAAGTATGATTCTGCTAAAGTCTGAATTTCATATTTTATAATCACAAAATTAAAACAGCTATGGAGAAGTTAAAAACTGAGGTAAAATTGGCAGATGACCAAGTTTCATATAAACAGATAGTAGGCGTAGATGAATTCAACAAAACATTGAACTGTACGTATTTTTTAGTCGTCCTTTTTTGTGAAGGAAGCGGTACGCATTTCATTAATGATATTCCCCACTCTATTGGTAAGAACCAGCTACATTTCCTATTTCCCGGTCAGAAACATCGTTGGACTACTGGACCGGAAACAGTCGCTCATAAAATTGTGGTTGGCAACAAAGTATTGGAAATGCTGTCTGGAATAAATGAATTTAAATTTATAACCAACAACTATGATCCGATTTTTAAATTATCTGCTCCAGTCTTTGAAATCATCAATAGTGAAATAGAAAACATTGAACGCGATCTTCTATTTAAAGATGAGGAAACCAGAAGACAGGTGATTCATTTGCGCATGGATATTCTATCAGCAATTCTAAAAAAGGAAGCGGAGAATCTGATTGAAAAAAAAGTGGATATGGATACCAAACCACTTCTCAAAAAGTTCTGGAATCTCGTTCAGAAGAATTTTCTTATTGAAAAACAACCTAGCTGGTACGCAGGTCAGTTGATCGTTTCTCCCAATTATCTGAATATTTTATGTCAACGTCATTTAAACACAACCGCAACGGAAGTCATTCACAACCGTCTAACACAGGAAGCAAAAAAACAATTGAGGTATTCCGAAAAAACAATTAAAGAAATAACCTACAGCTTGGGATTCTATTCAGTCTCGGCATTTTCTAGATTTTTTAAAAATAGGACTGGATTCACACCTACAGAGTACCGGAGTTAAAATAGCTAAAACTGTATTCTGCTGATATCGCTACATTTTTTGAAATAAAATCATTTCAAGAATGAATGATCGTATTAAACACTACTTCTGATCTTATTCAGTCAGAAATGCTTTTAGTCCTGTTAAAACGTTTGATAATTTATATAACCAGCTTAGCCAAATCTGAGTATATTCCTTCCGCTAAGAATCAGGAAGAAAGATTTCATATGATTCGAAAATTCAACTTGCTCGTTGAAGCTAATTTTAAAATTGAGCATTCCGTAAGCTTCTATGTAGATCGATTATACAAATCTCCTAAGACCTTATCCAACCTATTTGCAATATACAATCAAAGTACCCCATCACAAATTATTCAAAAAAGATGTGTTGATTCAAACGAAATTTCAATACTCAGTAACTTAGAGGCGATTGGCAATATTTCTTACATTATCAAAAAAATAAAACTAATTATCAATTTCCAAATTTAGATTATCATAAACAATCACGATTGCACTATAAATTTATGAAGGATTCATATTTTCATTATATTTACTTTTGAGTTAGATAAAACAAACTAATGCACAACACTTTAATTGATTACATAAATTCAAGAGTCTCAAGATCTTTACTACCCAATGAAATTGAGATTTTGAAAAATAACTTTGTTCCTCATAAACTCAAAAAGCGAGAGTTCTTTTTGCAGGAAAATGAAACTAGTAATTATATGGGATTTCTTATCAAAGGCTCCATGAAAAAATACAGTATAGATTCTAAAGGTACCGAGCACATCCTGAGCCTTTATATTGAAGGTTGGTGGGTAGGTGATCGTGAGAGTTTTACAAAACTTAGTCCTTCTTCCTTCAATATTGAGGCTTGTGAAGATACTGATTTACTTGTCTTAACCAAAAAAGCTGCAGACGAAGTATTCTCACTTCCTATCATGAATGAACTCACACGTCAATTGGATGAAAATTATTCTTTTGCAAGCCAAAAAAGAATCAATGCCGCCATAAGTATGACAGCTGAAGAACAATATAATATGCTTATTGACAGCTACCCTGAATTTTCACAGCGATTTCCACAGCACATGATTGCATCATATTTAGGAATCACCCAGGAAACGCTGAGCAGAATCCGATCCCGGGCTGTAAAAAAATAATCAGGCTTGATTGACAATAGGAATTACTTTTGTCCCGATTAATTCAATAGCTCTAAAAATATCATCTTTGCTGAGTCCGGGATTATCCATCTGAAATGTAAATCTTGATATACCGCCTAATGCTTCGCTATGTCGTAAAATCTTTTCTGCCACTTCTTCAGGATCTCCAATAACATAAGCGCCTGTATGCTCAGCTTGAGCTTCGAACATATCCCGTGTTGGAGTAGACCACCCTCTCTCCTTACCTATTTTGCCCATCATTTCCTGATATCCCGGAAAATAGAGATTCTTTGCTCTAGATGTTGTATCGGCGACGAAGCCTAGAGAATGTAACCCTACTTTAAGTTTATCTCGAGAATGCCCTGCTTTTTCTCCAGCTTCATAATATAAATCTATCAGTGGACGGAAACGATGAGTTTCTCCTCCGATAACTGCCACCATTAATGGTAGCCCCAGTATACCTGCACGTATAAATGATTCTGGCGTTCCTCCAACCCCTATCCAAATAGGTAACTGGCTCTGCACTGGTCTTGGATAAATAGCATGATCCTTTAATTCAGGACGAAATTTCCCCTTCCATGTTACTGTTTCTTTTTCTCGGATTTCAAGAAGTAATTTAATTTTCTCCTCGAAAAGTGCATCATAATCCTGGATATTTAATCCGAACAAAGGAAAGGCATCAATAAATGAGCCTCTTCCTGCAACAATCTCAGCCCGACCCTTGGAAATAATATCAAGAGTAGCATATTCCTGAAAAACCCTCACAGGGTCGGCTGCACTAAGCACTGTAACCGCACTTGTCAAGCGGATATTTTTTGTTCTAGCTGCCGCTGCTGCTAATATTACTGCTGGAGATTCATCCAAAAACTCCTTGCGGTGATGTTCCCCTAACCCAAAGACATGCAGTCCTACTTGGTCTGCAAATTCTATCTTTGATAATAAGGTTTCCATCGCTTGTATATTTTCTTTCGGGCGCAATCCATCATTATAAGCGCCGGTAGCAATGAAACTATCTATCCCAATTTCCATAATTAATAATTTAATCTGTGTATTTTCCGTCTATTAAAAAGCTATTCAAATTTCCGCTTTTTTGTTAATCAGAACATTGATCTATATCAAAAAAAAGAATTCGATTACCTACCATATAATGTTAAAAACAAACAAAGGTTTTCGCTCAGTTTTATCTACCCTTATTATTTTTAAAGTATTTTATTCTAAATTTGAGAGCCTAACACTTAGACAGAACAACCGTAAAGCTATTTGGGGAAGCTAACCATATAAAAATGAAGTATAACAATACAATAGATCCTATCGAAGCACGTAAACAGCGGATAGTCAGACAAAAGGGAAGCCAGGGAGCATTGGTGGGTATTTTTATCGGTCATGCCATGATCTTATTAGGAGCTGTATTTATAGCACGGGCCATATTTGGTTTTTTAGAGCAGGATATGATAAATTCAGATGAACCTCCCTTAGCAATTTTTGGAATGGCTGCCGGGCTACCATTTATAATACTAGGCCTGTTTGTGCATATTGGAGCCAGCCGTAGATTTACAGGGAAACTATTTTCATCTCCCGGTATTGGATCCGGCACTGTTCTTTTCACAGGGTTTGCGGTTGGTGCGTGGTGGGGCGCACTATCCTTGCCAGCGCAGGGTGCATTATGGATTATCCCATCGATCCTGACTGTTATTGCCGGATTACTTTTAATAAATGGTATATTATTTAGAATACGTAAATCAGCAAGGCATACTATGCTGGCCAATATAATAAAAGATGGAAAAATAACTATTGCGGTTATTACAGATATTCCAGAAATTGACGCTAGCTCCGGGGGGCTTATCGGAACAATTACGGTAAAATTCACCGACATGGCTGGTGTAGACCGCTGGGTACAAAAAATCGGGCAATGGAAGCGTGCCGATCTACCAAAGACAGGAGATAAAGCAACTATACTTTATGATCCTGGATGTCCGGAAAATGTTTCCAGAATCTGGATAGGGCCACCAGGATCAACATCAATAACAGATTTTACGCTTTGGCACTCATAAGAAATGTATCTTATTATTAGCTGAATTTAGGCAACTTATTAGACTTTTGAATCTTAACACTTTAATTACAATAGCTCAAATCCTGTTTCTAATTTAATGGAGAACTTAAAATAAAATAAGCAACAAATACTCCTGATCAATAAGAATAAAATGATAATGTTGTGTATAATTATGCAAATCTTGCCATAAGATAAGTGTATTGATTTATCCTTTTGATTACTTTGTATAGTACCAAAAGTCACAAAAAATGAACACTAAATTTGAATCAGGAATTAATATTGCCATAAAAATTCCCAAAAGCAAATATGAAAAGACAGTCGTCTTTTATAGGGATGTTTTAAAGTTGAATGTGGAGGAAAAGCCGATTGACAACCCAACTGTATCCCGGACATGTGAAGTAAAATTCGGCAATAATATCATATGGCTAGACTGTGTCGACAATTACACACATTCTGAAACTTGGTTACAGCTTACGGTTCCTGACGTAGAAGAGGCTACAGCATATTTGCTATCCAATGGGGTGGAAACCTGTGATGAAATTGAAGAGCTACCTGAAAATATGCATTGGATTACTGACCCAGCAGGGACAGTATTCAACTTACAACAAACGCAAAAAAAATCAACGAAATCCACTGGGTAGCGTATTTTACAGATTTAATTGCTAGGGAATTGCAAGCTACAAAGTAATGAATTAATTCATATTAACAACTTACATATTAGGATTTACACGGAGCTTTTTAGAAACTAAAATTTGATCCTTTCAGAAAGTAGTAATTCGTATTAATAAGCGAAATTTGTATTACAAAATTAATGCAAATGGAAATATTAAAATTAAGTACCGAATGGACGAAGTCAGAATTATTCTCCGCTAAGATCGTTGGATTGTTCAGTATTATCGTCCTTTTTAGCGCAATTGGGTTTGCTCTATGGGGAAAGACAGTAACAGCTAAAGCTTATGTGATTCCATTGATCGTTTCAGGTCTTTTTCTTGTAGCTGTAGGGATTGGCCTATATGCTGCAAATAAACCCCGTTTGGAATTATTTCAAAGAGAATACAACACAAATGCGAATAGCTTTGTTCAAAAAGAGATTGAACGTACCACAAAATCACAAAGTGATTTTAAAACGGTGTTCAAAGTATTGCCTCTAATTATAATTATAGCTGCAATTTTATTTATGTTTTTGCCATCAGCTTCAGCTACCTGGAGGGCAATAGCGGTTACGCTGATTGTCACTGCCGCTTTTCTACTGATCGTAGATAGCAATACTTCAGCAAGGAATGATTCTTATCGCGAACAGTTGATAAAATATACAATATCGTGGAAACAATAATACCCCAAAAAGATAATTCATTTGTTTACTCATGTACCTCAAAAGATCAATGGGGCTATGAACAATTTATATCCGAACATATCCTAGCCTTTCAATTATCAGGGGAGACTCATATTTTTCATCAGCAAGGAATTTTTGTACTGAAGAAAGGAAGAATGCTCTTGGCGCGTCGCAATCAATTTGCCAAATCGCTAAAAATTACTGCGACTGATAACGAATACAAGGCTGTTTCGATTATCCTGAAAACAGAAGATTTAAAAAAATATGCGGCAATCAACAATATTGTCTGTGATAAAAAGTATTCGGGTAAGAATAACATGGTATTAAAACCTGACAGTTATCTGAAAAGTTATTTTCAATCCTTAATTCCTTATTTGGAACAACCTGAAGTCGGCAATAGCAAAATGATTTTTTCCAAAATTACCGAGGCGATAGAACTGTTGTTAAATGTAAATCCTGACTTTAAAAATTTACTATTTGATTTTACTGAGCCACACAAAATCGATCTCGAAGATTTTATGCAGCATAATTATCACTACAATGTTCCCATAGAAAATTTTGCAAAACTTACAGGAAGAAGTATTGCGGCATTCAAGCGGGATTTTATTAAAGTATTTAATCTCTCTCCTGCTAAATGGCTGAAAGAAATGCGGCTGAAAGAGGCATATCGCCTTATTCATCAAGACAATAAAAGACCACCGGATATCTATTTGGATTTAGGATTCGAAAACCTCTCCCATTTTTATACAGCGTTTAAAAATAAATACGGTGTTACTCCAACTGAAAGTTTAAAAATCAAAAAATAATACCGATGAACTACGAACAAAAAATTTTGGAAGCGGAGGACCGCATAGCCATTCGTGAATTAGTAGATAACTATGCCTTCTGCGCTGATACCAGAGATGCACAAGGTCAAATGGCTTTATTTACAGAAGACACCAATTTTGAAGTTTTTTACGACCCAAAATCAGGTATATCATCACAGGTCATCAATAGCAGAGCAGATCTGTTTCCTGTATTTGACAATCTCAATACATACATGACCACCATGCACTTTAATGGACAGAATTCCGTAAAACTAAGTGGTAATAACGCGACCGGTGTAGTGTACTGCATAGCCCATCATTTAACGATTGAAGATGGCAAACAAAAGTTGATGGTTGCAGCCATCAAATACCATGATACTTATATAAAGCAAAATGAAAATTGGCTTTTTGCAGAACGAAAGTTATTCGTGGATTGGATCGAAAACAGATAAAATGAAGTAAACCTTTAATTTTAATTATTCAAAGACGGGAACTAAAGGAAACGAAAGAAGAAAACCAACAAAATCCGAACAGAATTAGTTTGTTCGGATTTTATTGATAATAGTCTCAATTAACCCTTTGGTACAAATGTATTTCTTAAGACGTTCATATACGCTTCATCAGTTCCTCCATTGCGAATATTGATAAGGGGCTGAAGATCCGAACCAATCACGTAACGCAAAATAGCCGTATCATCTGTAGCTGCTTTGAAAATTTCTGCAGCGACATCTTTGGTGCTTGAACTACCGCCGCTATAAATACTTTTGAATACTTCATCCATATCTTGCAAATACGCGCTGTAATCTGTTAAGGATCCATCACTCGCAAAATTTGCTTTTGTAGTTTGCTCAAAGTTGGTAGCAATGTTTCCCGGTTCAATGATTTTAACCTTAATATTCTGTGAAGCCAATTCGAATGAAAGTGATTCAAAGAAGCCTTCTAAGGCAAATTTGGATGCTGCATAAGTTGAAACCAAAGGAACTGTTACGCGTCCAACGCCAGAGGTAATGGTAATAATACAGCCACTTTTTTGTTTACGGAAATATGGTAACAGTGCACGCGTAACTTCTAATGTACCGAAAAAATTAACTGCAAACTGACGTTGAATCTGTTCAGCTGTCGTGGCCTCAAATAATCCATGCTGCCCAAAGCCGGCATTATTTAGTAGAACATCTATGGCCCCGAATTTAATAATGGCTTTGTCAATTATATTCTGAATATCTTTTGTATTCTCTACATCCAGAGGTAAAACCAATACATTATCTGTATTTTGTAAAATATTCTGCTTTTCAGGGTTTCGCATTGTCGCAACCACATTCCATCCCTCATTAGCGAAATATAAAGCAGTAGCTTGTCCAATTCCAGAAGAAGCCCCTGTGATAAAAATTGTTTTATTCATGCTATCTTTTTCTATTCTCATTAAATAGTTTATGCATTAATTCATACATTGTTTCCCGCAACTCGAAATTCACAAATTGTGAATCGGTTAAATATCATTTTCAAAAAAATAACGCTATGATTATTTTAATACATAAAGTATGAATGCTACCGATTCAACTGGAAGACCGATTGATTAATTATCTTTTAGAATTCCCTTTTGTGCTTAAAGTTGAAACAAACTCCTCATATGTCGTGCAAATGTTAGATCATCCATTGACGTACGATCTTTGATCCAGCCTTTTGCATCCTCACCAACACTATAACGGAATTGATCTGAGCCATCTATTGCTGCTCTAAAAATCTCGTCCGCAACTTGTGTTGCAGAAGACACATTTTCTCCCATTTGACCGAGCTTTATCAAAGCAGCTTCACTAAATTCGTTATAATCTGTCAATTCAGAATTCACAGCAAAAGCCTGTGCCGATGTCTTGTGAAAGGGAGTTGCTACACCACCAGGTTCAACGAGTTTTATGCTGATGTTTTGCGAAGCTAATTCGTAAGATAAAGCTTCTGAAAAACCTTCCAATGCAAATTTTGAAGAGACATACATTGAAATCAATGGAATGCCAATTCGACCACCGGCTGAGCTTACGTTGATGATTGCCCCCTTCTTTTGTAGTCTGAATTGTGGTAAAATAGAACGAATCACGTTCATTGTACCGAAAACATTTACTTTAAACTGTTTTTCTATTTGTTCGGGTGTCAATGCTTCAAAAATTCCATATTGGCCAAAAGCAGCATTATTTACCAACAGATCTAAGCTTCCAAATTTCTGCAAACCTGCTTCTAAGCTGTGTTGGATTGAAGGAATATCTTCCAGATCCAAACGGGTTACCAATACATTCTCCAGTTGATTCAACTCATCTTCTGCCTCTGGATTACGCATTGTAGCGATTACATTCCAGTTATTTTTGGCAAAAAGAAGAGCTGTGGCTCTCCCGATTCCTGTGGAAGAGCCCGTAATTAAAACGGTCTTGTTCATATGTAAAATTTATTTTATAAAGTCGATGGACTTATACCAAAGCGGTTTTTGAAAGCATAAGAAAAATGCGATAAAGTTTCAAAACCAACCTCCAGGTAAACGTCTTTTGATTTCATTTTTTTGTTCTCAAGTAAAAAATAGGCTTCATCTAAACGCTTTTTTTGCAACCATTTATTGGGTGAGGTTTGAAAAAGTTTTTCGAAATCTCTTTTAAAAGTCGCCAAACTCCTACCTGTTAGAAAAGCGAATTGGGACAAAGGTACATTGAACCGAAAATGTGTATTCATAAAAGCCTCCAAATTGATTTTTCCCGGAATGCCAAAATGAAAAAGCACATCTCTCAGAGAACCTTCCTGAAGCAGCAGAAGGTGAATCATCTCTAATTTCTTCACAACCGCAAATTCTTCGGTTATGTTCTTTCCGAACCAATGTTCCAAACCCTGGAAATAATCGGTAATCATCTCATCGTTCTTTAGTTTAAACAGGCTTTCTTTGGTATTTTTATCAGATAATAAGTGATTTTCATCCGCAAATTTTTTAAGCAAGTTTTCATCTAGAATTACCGAAATGGCCTTAAAACCTTCCTCCTTGTACGGATACTTTACAAATCGAATCAAAGCATTTTTTCGATAAAATACCACATCACCTTTACGATAAACATATTTGGTATTTCCGTCGTAAGCTTCCATTTCACCGGAAACAATAAACGAAATACCATGTTCTTTGATGAATTGTTCCCCAGCCTTGCTACTCTTCGTGTAACAAGCTCGCTGTATTCCGTAGATGTCTTCTTGCTGTGTCATACAATTCACCCTATTATTTTTTACTTATACAAAATTACGACCAATACCATGAATTCAGTTTCTTTAAAAGCTCAATTTTAGTGTCCCAAAAAGCTCATATTTCAAATCGTTGAACCATATTCATATCAGTGCTAACTGAACATGATTTCTAAGAACAGTGAATGTCAATTCAACACTAAGTTAATTTGAGAACGTCTGAACGCCGAATGATGATAAAGCATCTTCTTGATTGATTAAGTTGAGCTAATTAGAAATAAATATTTGATCGTTACAGCAAGTAAACTAACTGATTCGTTTTCGAAATTTGTAATATAAAAGTTAGAAAAAATGAGAACGATTAAAGAGATCTATATCAATGGAGAGTTTGTAGCTCCCAAAGGCACACAGATTTTTGACCTTATTAACCCCACTTCTAATATCATAGAAGCAGAAGTTGTACTAGGAAACGAAGAGGATGTCCAACTTGCCGTCGAGGCTGCTAAAGAAGCCTTAAAAGCTTTTTCTCAAACATCAAAAAAAGAAAGAATTCAATATCTAAAACAATTACATGATGCAGTGGAGGCCCGAATTCCGGAACTTGTCGATGTAATGGTCAGAGAATATGGTGGTACTTACCAGTTTGCTTCCATGATCAATACCTATTCGTTGGATGACTTCAAAGCTATGACGGAAGTATTGAACGATTTTGAATTTCAACAAAATTTCGGAAAATCAAAAGTAAATTTACAGCCTGTTGGAGTTGTCGGAATAATTATCCCCTGGAATATGAGCAATGGTTTTATTTGTACCAAAATTGCTTCGGCAATTGCCGCCGGATGTACCGTAGTGATTAAGCCTAGCGAAATGAGCGCTCAGCAAACGCAGGTTATGGCAGAATGCATCCACGCAGCCGGACTTCCCAAAGGCGTAGTAAATATCGTTAACGGTTTAGGAAATATCGTCGGTGCTGAAATAACAAGAAACCCAGGCATCTCCAAAATCTCCTTTACCGGTTCGACGAATGTAGGACGGATTATTGCCAAAGGAGCAGTTGATACCATGAAGCGAGTGACTTTGGAACTGGGCGGAAAATCGCCCAATATTATTCTGGATGATGCCAATCTTCAAGAAGCAATTCCAATGGCTGTGATTGCTGCATTCCTGAACAGCGGACAGGCATGTGCTGCGGCTACAAGATTAATCGTTCCAGCGACAAAATTAGAAGAAATCAATACTTTAGTAAAAGCTACTGTAGCCAACTTTAAAGTTGGAAATCCTGCTGATCATGATACAGCAATCGGACCAATGGTAAGCAAGATTCAATTCGAAAAAGTACAGGATTACATCAAAATCGGTCAAGAAGAAGGTGCAACTTTACTTATAGGGGGCATGGGTAAACCTCAGGGCTTGGAAGCTGGAAATTTCACTAGAGCTACTGTTTTTACCAATGTGAAAAATCATATGAGGATTGCCCAGGAAGAGATTTTCGGTCCAGTCTTATCTATTATTCCTTATGATAATGAGGAAGAGGCTATTGAGATAGCGAATGACACCATTTATGGATTAGCCGCCTATATTTCCTCTTCTGACACAGATAGAGCAAACAGAGTTGCGGCAAGAATTGATGCAGGAAGGATTTGTATCAACGGGCTTTCCCATGATTCAAAAGCACCATTTGGTGGCTTTAAGCAATCAGGTATCGGTCGTGAATATGGTTTATTTGGTTTAGAAGAATACTTAGAACCTAAAGCGATTTTGGGATGATAAATGTCGAATCAAAGATTTAAGTACTCAGGTCGTTAACCTAAGCATATACTTAACATTAAGTACTTAATAATATTTTTTGTGACCATTTTTAAAATCCTAAAAGTGCAATGAATGTGCCACAAAAATTATGAGTATTTTTGAAAATTTTAGTAATTCCCATAAACAAAAAAGTCCTGCAAATCAATGATTTGCAGGACTTCTATATTTTTTAGTGCTTTTTAAAAACTTTAAATTTGCACCTGGCGGGGAGAGCGGGAGTCCAGTCGAACTACTTCTGCCATTATTATCTTTCTTTGAAAGTATTAAATAGAATAAAAACTCTATGTACTTAAAAGTAAAGTAACACATTAGTGTTGCTTTACTTTATTAACGGTACTTTACCATATCAATATTTGAACTTAAATTCTTTAGAAATTGAAATAAATTACCTATCCTTCCACTCTATGTCAATATCTTGTTGCTTTTTATAAGGAGCAAAATAAAAGTCTCTATTTTGTATAAAATCATAAGAAATAGCACTATCTATCATCAGACTAATATCTGGAACCGCCCATTCAGGTAATTTTTTTCGCTCTTGTCCATTAGTATATACCCTTATTGCCTTACCCTTTTTCATAATTACTTTCATCAATAAAGAGGGTTGCATAAAACATGATACATTTTGAACAGTGTAACCTTCGTCACTACTTTACCATTAGTAAACTCTATTTTCAATTCGATTTAATTTCTTGATTTTGTAGATTTAACTCAATATCGGGCTTAACCTCCGATAGGTCTTATTGTGACAGCTTTCCTGAATATAGCCTTTATATTCAATACTATTTACTTTGAGTATGATCATTTTTTTCTTTATCAATTTCAGTATTGAACATAGCTACCATCTTGTCATTTGGTTTATTTAAAACATCAAATTTTGAATGAGAAGTTAAAACAATATTAAAAAAAGAATGATCAATGTTCCAGCTACTATATAAAGAACTGAATTTCTTTATTATACCTGTATTCATCTATGTTAAATCTTTCAGAAAGGTTCAAACTGACACTAAAGAGTAACTGTAATCATAATATACATTTGAAGAGCCTTATGCAAGATCTTCCTAAAATATTAAAAGAGTCTTCTAATACCTTAATAGTATTTCAGAGATTTTGTTACAACTTGCCTTAATTAAGCTACTCTTACAATCCTACTTCTTCTGAACTTTGTCTTATCAAAATAACATCGAATGAATACTTTAAAATTGATTACTACCGTTGCTGGCGTTGGAATATCTTTCTTAGGAATTGCTGCAACCTATAATAATCCCATTACAAATTCTTTTGTAGGCAAAGCAAATGATAATAACATAAATTACGTAACAATGGACACGTTTAAACCCAAACAGACTATCATAGATCTTGCAGGACATAAAGTTCCTGTTTTAAAAGATGGTCTTTATGACAGATTCCGTTCCAATCCGCCACTAGCTATCATTGAAAAAGAAGCTCCGGAGATCGATTTAAGCTGGTTCAAAACTATTCAAAAGCAGAAAAAGGAGGTTGGATTTACCACTTATTCTCCAAATTTTTACTATAGCAACAGCAGTATCACCGTAATCTACACCGCTGATATGAAAATATTAAAAAAACTGATCCCAACCGAAGTTAGAGATATAGTAAAACCGATTTCAATAACTCCTGGACGTGGACTGATCGCTATAACAGCATATGCCTATCATTACTGTGACAACGATTCCTATAATGAATTGTCAATTTCTATCGTAACTACAAAACCAAATGCTGGAAATTGGGGCATATTCTCTTTGATGGGTGAGTTGAAAAATAAAAACCTTTGGGGATATGTGCTAAAACTTCCAGTAGATACGGAGTTGGCTCGAGTCCGTGGTGTCGTTGGATACAATTTGCCGAAATGGTCGATACCAATTGATTATAAAGACAATGGAAATACAACATCATTCAAATTCTATGATGAATCGGGAAATATTGATTTCTCAATCGCAGGAAAAAAGCTGAATGTTGAGAATAACAAGCAGGAAATTACTCGTTCCAATTTCATCAATATAGACGCAAAAGGAAAGTTAACACACGGATTTACAGATGTGAGAGCACTGAAAAAAGCTAGTAGTAAAAAGAAAGAGGATATTGAGCTTAATCTTACTGATGGCCCATTATCGGCATTCATAAAATCATTAGGTTTGGGTAAACTAATACGCTATGATTATCAACCTGAATTTCAGGCAGCGCTTTATACTCCTGAACTAATAGAGGAAAGGAAATAATAGCTTATATCTAAAAACTTAAGAAAATGGATTTCAATACAATATTTCAGTCACAAAAGCAGTTTTTTAATTCACATCAAACGAAAAATGTTGATTTTCGGAAAGAGACTTTATTAAAGCTGAAAGACCTTTTGAAGATCAATGAGGAAAGGCTTTATGAGGCGATATATAAAGATTTTCGAAAGGGAAGATTTGATACTTTTCTTACAGAGTTAAATTTGGTGTACAATGAAATAGATTTTTTTCTAAAAAATCTAGATAAACTGAGCAAGCCAAAAAAAGTAAAAACAGCGCTCAGTTTACAGCCAGGAAATAGCCATATCTATTACGATCCTTTAGGGGTAACTCTAATAATTGGTGCATGGAACTACCCTTATCAACTTACGCTAAGCCCGATGGTAAGTGCCATTGCTGCAGGAAATACATGTATCATAAAGCCAAGTGAGCTTCCGGAAAATACAATGCACTTGTTAGCTGAGCTCATTAACAATAATTTTCCATCAAACTATCTGTATGTTGCAGAAGGAGGTATTCCGGAAACAACGGAACTGTTGAAATTTCGCTTTGACAAGATATTTTTCACCGGAAGCCCTAAAGTAGGTCAGATTGTCTATGAAGCTGCTGCCAAGAATCTTGTTCCGGTTACCCTTGAGCTTGGGGGTAAATCTCCTGCCATCGTTACTGAAACTGCTGATCTGGAGGTCGCAGCTAAAAGACTTGTGTGGGGAAAATTCCTAAATGGAGGTCAGACCTGCATTGCACCTGATTATTTATTGGTACAAGAATCAGTAAAGGGAAAATTATTGCAAATCATAAAGGAAAAGCTGAACGAAATCAGTTATTCAGACGGAGCAGAACATTACACTAGTATCATTAACAAAAGAAATTTCGACAGGTTAATTGGTCTTATTGATGAATCGAAAGTTATTTATGGTGGAAAATCTAATCCAGAAACACTCTATCTTGAACCAACGATTATGGATCATGTTACTTGGGAGGATAATGTCATGAAGGAGGAAATTTTTGGACCGGTATTCCCGGTAATAGCCTATAAAGACTACGATGAGATTTTACAACAAATAATAGATGGGGAAAAGCCTCTGGCAGCTTATCTTTTTACAAAAAATGAAGAAGAAAAAGAAAAGCTTTTAAGTCTGGTTTCTTTTGGTGGCGGATGTATTAACGATACTCTGATGCATATTACAAGTGATTATCTGCCATTTGGCGGAATTGGAAATTCAGGAATCGGAAACTACCATGGTGAATTTGGTTTTCTTACATTCTCACATCAAAAATCAGTGATCGAAAAAACAAACTGGGGTGAACCCAACTGGAAATATCCCCCTTACACAGATAAAAAAATGCACTGGTTGAAAAAAGTGATGTGATCATAATTTTATCCGTTTTAAAACAATTAAAATATAATAGAATGCAAACAATATTAGGTGCAAATGGACAAATCGGTGAAGAACTGGCTAGGGAGCTGAAAAGAAATTTTACTTCTGATATCCGGATCGTCAGCAGAGAGGCAAAAAAAATCAATGATACGGACGAGGTATTTCCTGCCGACCTATCCATCCGTGAAAAAGCTATTGAAGCTGTAAAAGGAAGCGAAATTGCTTATTTTACATTAGGCCTTCCCATCAGTTCTGATCTTTGGGAAAAACAGTTTCCACTTATCCTTCGTAATGTGATCGACGCCTGCAAGATTAATGGAACAAAACTTGTTTTCTTTGACAACACGTATATGTATCCCCAAGATGATCGAATCCTGACTGAAGCAACAATATTTGCTCCAGTAGGCAGAAAAGGAAAAGTAAGGAGAAAAATGGCTGAAATGGTTTTAAAGGAAATTCAGTCCGGAGGACTTGAAGCTGTTATTTGCAGGGCTCCTGAATTTTATGGACCGGGCAAAACACAGAGTATTACCAATACGTTGGTGTTTAACAATATTAAAGAAGAAAAAAAACTAAAGGTACCGCTGAGCGCAGCAAAGAAAAGAAGTTTGATATGGACTCCTGACGCTAGTCGTGCCACTGCTTTGATCGGAAATACACCTGACGCCTACGGACAGACTTGGCATCTTCCTGTTGATAAAAGCCATCCTACTTACAGGGAATTTATTAGTATAGCTTCCGGAATATACGGCAGGAATCTGAAATATGCTGTTGTTCCAAAATTTATCTTTAAAATAGGTTCACTATTCAATAAAGGCGTCAAGGAATTATTGGAACTCCTTCCTAGGTATGCGCATGACAATATTTTTGATGATACAAAATTCAGAAACAGATTCCCGGAGTTTCAGGCAACCACCTATAAACAGGGAATTGAAATTATTAAAAGTGAACAGCTTTCAGCTAAAAATAATTAGGTAAATTAGTCATGGAAAAATCTGAAAATCAGCATATGAAAACACCGGAGAAAGTTTCATCAATCAGTTCGCTGCATAAGTTTTTGGGGCTTAAAAAGCCCTCGAATCCATTAATCAGCGTATTCAGCTTTGATGATGTCAAACTGGAACCGGAGACTATTCTAAGCGCAATAACAACAGATTTCTATGTGATTGCTCTGAAGAAAGACTGCGCAGGGGGAAAATGTAGATATGGTCAACAATACTACGATTTCGATGAGGGGATTATGTACTTTATTGCCCCCCATCAAGTCTTGCAGTTTGAAGATGTGCTTTTGAACGGTGTAAAGGGGGTTGTCATGGTGGTACATCCTGATTTTTTTCAGGGATATCCGTTAGCCTCAACTATTAAGAATTATGGATACTTCTCTTATGTAGCAAATGAAGCATTACATCTTTCAGAAAAAGAGGAGAAATCCGTAATGGATATCATAGGGAATCTCGAACTTGAAATAGATGCCAACATGGACTCTTTCACACAGGATCTGTTGGTATCCAACCTTGATCTCTTATTGAAATATTGTGACCGCTATTATAACCGTCAGTTTCTGACCAGAAAAAAAGCAAATAATGACCTGCTTTCAAAACTTGAATCGCTATTGGATGGCTATTTCAAAAATGATAAATTAATCGTCAGCGGAATCCCTACTGTTCATTTTATAGCAAATGAATTGAATCTAAGTGCTAATTATTTAAGCGATATGCTTCGGGTACAGACAGGTCAGACCACGCAGCAGCATATCCAGAACAGGTTGATTGAAAAAGCTAAAGAAATGTTGTCCACAACAGAACTGTCAGTTTCCGAGATTGCGTATCATTTAGGTTTTGAACATCCACAGTCATTTCATCGCTTGTTTAAAAGTCGAACCTCTGTTTCTCCACTAGAATTCAGAGCATCTTTTAACTAATTTCGGAATAGACCAAACATCATTCAGAGATTCGGTTACAACTTCCCTTAATTCAGTTACTGTTATTAAACGGTTTCTTTTGAACTTTGTTATACTAAAACAAATACTATGAGCATGTTAAAAATACTAATCATTGTAACCAACATAGGAATGTATGCAAGTGGTAATCACCAGACAGGTTTATGGCTCAGCGAGCTTACCCATATCTATGATGCCGCCAAAGAGAAAGGCTATGAAATTACAATTGCAAGTCCTCGGGGAGGTAATATTCCGGTAGACCCGGAAAGTCTCAAACATTTCACCCTCGATAAAATCTCAGAAAAGTATTGGAATGAAAATAGCTTCCGGGATTTGCTTGCCAATAGTGAACTATTAGCTGATGTCGCTCAACAGGACTATGATCTTGTCTATTTAGCAGGTGGCCATGGCACAATGTATGATTTTCCGGACGATTCCACCTTGCAATCCATTGTTAAACATCAATTCGAAAATGGGAAAAAAGTTGCGGCAATCTGTCATGGTGTGGGAGGTCTGTTAAATGTTAAGCTCTCTAATGGCGAATATCTTATTACTGGAAAATCCATGACCGGTTTTGACTGGTTTGAAGAAAGTCTTGCCCGAAGAAAAAGAGAGGTACCCTTCAATCTTGAGGCAGCGATCAAAGAAAGAGGAGCGAATCTAAAAAAAGCTTTTATTCCGATGACATCCAATGTTGTTGTGGACAAAAATCTAATTACTGGACAAAATCCATTCAGCTCCAAAGAAATGGCAAAAGTGGTTATCCGTGAGCTTGAAAAAAAATAAGAAAAGTGGCTTCAAGTGAAGTTATTGCTTACAATTCATTAATCATAAAAAAATTAAAATTATGGCACAGAACATTAAAGCAGAGAATGATCCACAAATCCTCTCTGGCATCAGAGAATTTTTGAAGGCTTTGAATAACAGTGGCGGTAAACCTTTGGAAACATTGACTCCTCAAGAAGCTAGACAAGTATTGGTTGATGCCCAAAAATCTGTAGAAGTGGATTATTCAGGTATAATCGAAACCGAAAGAGAAATCACTCAGGATGGCATTACGGTAAACATCCATATCGTAAAGCCAGCTAATGCTGCTTCCGAAAATCTTCCTGTATTTATGTTCACTCATGGAGGTGGCTGGATTTTGGGAGACTACCCTACACACAGAAGATTGGTGAGAGACCTTGTCGTGAATAGTGGTGCTGCGGCTGTATTTACTGATTATATTCCTTCTCCAGAAGCGCAGTATCCGGTCGCAATCAATCAGATTTATGCTGCAACAAAATGGGTTTCAGAAAATGGCGCTGAGATTGGTGTAGACGGGAAAAACATGGCCGCTGCGGGAAACAGCGTTGGCGGAAATATGACTGCTGTACTTTGTTTGATGGCAAAAGATAAAGGCGGACCAGAAATAAAATTCCAACTGTTATTATGGCCGGTAACAGATGCTGATTTTTCCCGTGAATCATGGCAGAAATATGCCGAAGAAAGATTTCTTACAGCTCCATTAATGAAATGGATGTGGGACAATTACTTACCAGATATTGCAAAACGTAAAGAATATTATGCTACCCCTTTCAACGCATCCATTGAGCAGCTAAAAGGTCTACCTCCTGCCCTAGTTCAATTAGCAGAAAATGATATACTTTTTGATGAAGGTTTAGCTTATGCAAGAAAATTAGATGAAGCTGGAGTACCAACCACCATCCAGACTTTCAATGGCTTTATCCATGACTATGGTTTATTAAATCCTTTGGACAGTATAGAAGCGGTTAAATTTTCTTCGGAGCTTGCTGCTCTAGCATTAAAGAAAGCATTATTTTCCTAAATAAAAACAATGTTAAATAGAGGCTATTTTTCCTGGTAAGACAGTCTCTATTTAATTTACTAATGAAATTGTTTACGCCCCTAATATCCTTTCTTCAACTATGATAAAGTGTGCGTACGCTCTTTAATCAGCCATCTATTGTCCTTCAAAAATATACTGATCAACATATTTAAAGCTGTAGTCTGTAATTTGATCCTTCTTGTCTTTATCGTCTTCAATCTTGAATTGTGAGATTGATTGGTTAAAGGAATATTGAACACTAAATAATGGATAATGCAAAAATTCTAAAGACAAATATTTTCCCATTTAAAAAACATTTAAAAAAATCGAACACATTTTTATCTGTTATACTTTCAATTCAAATAAACTTACTGTTGCCTTATCATAGTGAGCAGGAAGCCCTTTTGTGCTTTGGAGCTTTGATAATCCTAGAAATTTAAAACCGCACTTTGTGTAGTAGGAAATTAATCCGGGGTTATCCCCGACATTGTCTAGCCGAATGAATATTTTCTGATTAATTAATGCATATTTCTTTGAACATTCCACAATTTTCTGCGCAAGATTTTGGCCCCTGAAATCAGACGACTATTTCTTGCTGTACCATACCCTTTAGCTTACTTTTCCTGGAAAGCAACAACAAAGTAGGGAGTAGAATTAGGCTGTGGATTTTCATTATTGGACATTTCTTCCTCCTACTATTTTATAAAAGTTAAAAGAATGAACAGACAGTTTTACCTGATGGTATCTCTCATTGTCCTTCTCAACTGATTTTCTTTATATCTGAACCTTTTTTTAGGTCACTAATTACAACAGCTGTCTTCAATTTCCCAAATCAAAAGCATTATTTCCCAAATCAATTGTAACAAAAATATAGTGATTAGGTACTTTAAGTCTTTGCAATTAAACAGTTATTTGGCAATCATTCAACTTGAAAATTGCCTCTGCTTAAAAAATAGTAAAATAGTTAATAGTCACTAGCTATTTAAATAGCTACCCTAAAAATATAAGCATATGAATATTAAAACACTCATAGTAGATGATAACAAATTAAACCATTTTGTTTTAAGTCATTTATTACAGAAAAATGGTCTTGCCAGTACTCCTACATCATTCTATAACGGAACATCTGTAATAGAAAATCTAAAAAAATGGGATAATCCGATACAGAAATTATTGATATTTTTGGATATTCACATGCCGCTCATAGATGGCTGGAAAGTGCTTGAATTTATCAACAAACTGCCTTTTCGGAAAAACGTAAGTGTAATAATCCTAACTTCCGATCCATCGTTACATACAAAAGACCGGGCACTTTCCAATCCGAGTGTTGTTGATTTTATAAAGAAACCAATTCAAGAAGAACAGATAATCAATATTTTGGAAAATGGAAAATATTCGGATAATTCAAATGGATTAAACTGAGAACCTCAAAGGAATTTTATGCAAACTAAAAATTATTTAGTAACTACAGGTTTAGAATTATTGATGAAGCCCGATGAATTTAATCGCTTATTAAGCAGCTTTGACATCATGGTAGTAAGAAGTATTTCAAATACTAAAAAAGCTGTTTTTATACAGGAAGCCCAAATCATTGAACTGTCCAAAATCCACCACATCAATATTCTTCCCGAAATGGACATTCTATTTTTTAACAAGGTCATACTTACTGATCTGACAGTCCGCATTCTATTTGATGATAGAATTTCGGACAACTATATTTTTGAATTTAATAAAAACGAGATCAATTATTTAAGGTACAATAATCAAATATTGACAAAGTACCAGGAAAATGAAGATTACGAACTGGGAGAAAAATTTATATCAAATAGTATAGGCCAAATGGTAATGTACTACAAACTGATCTATGATAAACAAATAGATCGATATCACCTCCATAATATCTCAACTCATCAACAAAAATTAGCTTATGAATTCACGAACGCAATCGCTTCTTTCTTCAGAACGAACAAAACTGTAGAATTCTATGCCGAGAAAATTAGTGTTAGCCGGAGAACACTATCAAATATCACAAAAACCGTTTTTGGCAAAACCCCGAAGCAGATGCTGGAAAACCATATTATTGAAATTGCAAAACAACAGCTCAAAAAACCGGATAGATCCTTAAAGGAAATTAGCGCAGATCTGGGCTTTTCTGAAACAAACAATTTTCTGACATTCTTCAAAAAAATGACAAAATTTACCCCAACCCAATTCAGACAGCTATATATTTCAAATATTAAAAATAATAATTAAGGTTTCTTTTCTGCCACTTTATCCACTTTTTATCCAAAAAAATGGAACAGGTTTCCCTGTTCCATCTATCGATTAATATTGCTATTAAATAACAGCTATCAATAGATTGCTAATTAAAAATAGATGTGGTTTTATTTAAAACAGGTGTTAAATTTTGCATTTATGTTATGTAAATCGACACAATTATACATTTAGATCAGCTTTATGTTTAAAAATAGGTAAATTAAAAACAAATCTCATTTTAATATTTAGTGTTTAGTTGGCCTACAAAAAATGAACGCAAGGCTAAATATAAAGCCATCTAAGATAAATCTCCGCCAGATGGAAAATCAATTAGAAATAGAAAAGAATACACTTGACATTGTTAGCCAACAATACAAAAGAAAAGCATTTTTGGAGGAGCAATTTTGGTATTGGTAGCCTAGCGGAACTACCTTCAGAAATGGAAGGATTTAGATCCATAGATTTCGAAATTGATGACCAATTCCTGTTTCATCTTACTTCTGGTATTCCAACAATACATTCCATCTATTTGAAATTTACGAATGTTACCGATGAAGGGATACAACACATCAGTAGAGTATCTGGGTAAACAGCAATTGGTGCTGCCCAAAGAGATCACCGGAGGACTTCGGGACGTGTTGCGTTTTCATGCAGCTGGATCATTTGGTAATCACGAAACAGATTATAATGCCATTCTGATTATGTTTGAAACTATTTCAAAGAATGCCCAGGGTTTTGATCAGCGGAATATGGTGAGCGTTAAAGTCTCTCGACTGAGCAAAAATAAATTACTGGTGAGCAATCTATGCAGTGGAGATACTACAGAGATCGCCCTAAAATAATCAGAACAGTTGAAAGTGAAGCTATTTAATTATTTATTCAACTTTTAATTTTGGCCATTTCCAGGCCATAACTACAACGGTCGCAGTTAGTATACTTTCAAGCATCGACAGGAATACATAGAATGCCCTCCATTCCGTTATTGATGAAATCCCTACAAGCAGTGTAAAGAGCGTAAAAAATATACCCACTCCAATATTCATCCATTTTGCCAATTTTGGACTGAATATCAATGTCAAAAAAATCAGCAGTGCAGGAATAGCCAATATAACTGTCGTAATGAGCAATTTCATCGGACTATCCAGCATATTTTGTCCGCTGAGAAGCCCTTCCACTTTTTTGGGTACATACAGTTCAAAATAATCTCCGTAAATATAACAGAACATAATTGCTGTCCACAGCGCTGAAAGCTTGATCCTGATGTTTACCTTGTAATCTTCTAATCTATTTTCCATGATCTAATTTTGTTTAATGTTCTTTGCTCCTACCAACACTAACCACAGGCAGGTTCCGATTTCAGCGATTGCTGGTAACAACCCTAAATATTGTTTTATTCCCAGTGTTCCATAATCAGCTAATAAGGTATTGCCAAAAAAGTTGATCAGGTAGCCAAAACAGCCCAGCATTAGCAGCACGCCTAGTACTTTGGGAAGAAAGCCGGATTTATAAACCAGATACCCAAAAGGAAGCAGCCATAGACCCCAGAAAATAGTCGCAATCAAAATCCCATTATCGTACTGACCTAGGTATACCATGACCTGGTCATGAGCTTCCGTGATTAATATACGTTGATTTTTTGAATTTTCGAACAGGGAAAGTATAGCATACTTGTTCTGTAGGTTTATTAAAGAAATCGGAACACTGATAATTGCCACTATGGCCATAATCTTTGCTACAATTTCATTGACCGACCGCAATAAATAATAGAGGACAATGGGCAGGAAAATAAAAGCAACATAGCATATCACACTGCTGGCAATACTCAGTCGGAACAGAGTTTCGTGATTCACGATATTTTCAAAGGTTTTGGAAGGATTATCCCGTACAAATAACTGTTTCGGAACATAAGCCAGGCTGAACATTCCCATGATCACGACCACCAGATAAAGTAGCCCTGCGATCCTTGAAAGCTTTCTTTTGTTTTCCATCGATTTCGTTTATCAGATAAGTATAAAACTCCAATCTTTTGTTGCGGTTTCCTTTGCAGTTATTTGCTCTAAATTTTTACCGAAGACTTTGAAAGATGACAAGTTAAGAAATTCACGAAATAAAATATAGCATTATTTTGTAGTATAGCCCATACCATAACAAGTCCTATTTATGTAAAATTACTGATCATGTAATAACCAAAATCCATATTATGGCAAACAATAGATCTCCATTGAAAATACAGGTTCCTAATCAAGGCTGGAAAAACTTAACAGAAAACAAGGCAGAAATCATAATAAATTAGGTTTTTCATGGCATCGTTTTTATAACTTTAAATTTACTAAAAATTTTATAAGACTTCAAACCTAAATCGATCTCGTTATTATTATACCCAAGTAGTTATCAAAGTTTACTCAATCAATATTAATAACAAAGTAAAAGAAGTGAATTTATAGGTTCAGACAGGTTATTGGGTATTATACCAATCAATATGCAGTCCGAGATTGAAAAAATCAAATGCCTGGACAGGATTAGCATCTTTTCGCCGAAATTCAATCCAGCTTTTTTCAGGTCCACGTCTTATAGTAATATGATGTGTAATCCCGATCTCAGATGAGTTGTGTTTCAGGGCATCTATGATCATCAAAATAATCGATACAGGCATAATTAATGATTACAAAATTAGAAATAAAATTTTATCTTATGATTCAAAAAACACATCAGATTAGCTTTCTCCTTTACATATGAACTACTTTAGTCGTTAATGATTCCAGAAAGAAATTAAGTTCTTTGGCGTCCTCTTTGTTACCAATAGCTTTTTCTTCTTTTTGGTTCCATCTGTTAATATCCCATTTTCTGTGTGTAGAAGTTTCTTTTGGGATTCCATCTACTGTAACTCTTACATACAACAGACGCAAAGATCTGTTCTTGATTTTCGGGCTTTTCAAAAAGAAATTTAGCCCATAACTTTGTTCTAACATAATAAATCTTTTTTAGATGATAAATGTCGAATCAAAGATTAAAGTAATCAAGTCGTACGTTTCAGCATATAAGTTGATATTCAGTACTTTATACTATATTTTGTGGCACTTTTTTAAAAATTCTAAAAGTGCCACGAATGTGCCACAAACTTTATGAGCATTTTTATAAATTTCACTAATGCCTACAAACAAAAAAATCCTGCAAATCATTGATTTGCAGGATTTATACATTTTTTTGGTGCTTTTTAAAAATTTTAAAAGTGGCACTTTGCGGAGAGTGAGGGATTCGAACCCCCGAACCTGTGACAGTTAACGGTTTTCAAGACCGCCGCATTCGACCACTCTGCCAACTCTCCGCGACAAAAGTACGAATTTCCACTCTCCTACCAAATTTTATTTTATATATTGTGCTTATTGAGCTTTTATAAACTGAATATCAGCACTAAATTTTACATCGTCGCTCACCATTACCCCTCCTGTTTCCAATGCCGCATTCCAATTAAGGCCAAATTCTGAACGTTTGATTTTGCCCTCTACAATAAAACCAGCTTTGGTATTTCCCCAAGGATCTTTTTGGATACCTGCAAATTCTAAATCAAAAACGACCGGTCTAGTGACATCACGAATAGTCAAATTTCCCTTAATTTGTTCATTTTCTAAACTCGTTGCCTCAAAAGTAATTGTGGGATATTTTTCCACATCAAAAAAGTCTGGACTTTTTAGATGTCCATCCCGTTGTTCATTACGCGTATTGATAGATGCCGTATTGATAACCACTTTGGCAAGCGCATTTTTAAAATCTTCGCCATCGGCGTCAACATCTATTTTAAAACTGTCAAAGTTTCCTTTAACGTTCGTAATCATCATGTGTTTTACTTTGAATTCTATCTCGCTATGTGCAGCGTCTAGTTCCCATTTTCCTTGTGCCATAATTTTATGTTTTTTCTATTTGTTTAATAACACAAAGGTAACAGCAGTTTTATTCATTTTGTTTGACCTAGATCAATAAAATAATCTTGTTGAAAAGCAATCAGTTATTGAAAAACCACAAAAAAAAGTTGGCGATATTTTGGAAATATAACACAAATGTCTACTTTTGCATTACCGAAAGCGACGCGCCAATAGCTCAGCTGGATAGAGCATCGGTTTTCTAAACCGACGGTCTCAGGTTCGAATCCTGATTGGCGTACTTAAAAGTGTTAAAAATCGGCCTTAATAATATCATTAAGGCCGATTTTTCATTTTACTAGTTTTGTAACTAGTCAGATCGGGGCCCGTGTTAACGATTTAAAGGCATTTTCTGCCACACCCAAAAACAAATTTAAAACGCGTTTAACATGAGAACCACCAACCAAAAAGTAAAAGTTTCTATCAGGCAAAGAACTCAAGGTAAAAATCCTGCAAGAGGTTCTGTCCACATACACGTATCTATCGACGGCGTTGCCGACATGATTCCACTTAAGATTTCATGGCCAGTAGACAAGTTCGACAATGGAGTACTGCTTCCCCGTGACGGATTTGAAGATGACACTCTTTGCACCCAAAACAATTTCCGGATACAAAATGAGCGATCGCGTGTCGACGCACTTGTCTTTAGATATTATGCACTTGATCGGGCCATTACCCATGAGCTGATCAGGCGCGAGGTATCGCTCAAAATATCAAAAGATGATATCGTCGCATTTATAAAAGGTGAAGGCAGGCAATTGCTCCGCGAGCATCTGATCGAGCACGGAACCTATAAGCATTACGTGACCGTGATCGCCCGGATAGAAAAATACTTTAAAGAGACCGGCTCCTACTGGAAATTTAATACGATAGATGATCACGAGCTCCGGATTCACCAGCGCTGGCTTCTGGACAATTTTACACACAATACAACAGCCGGCCACATGCGCGTGATCAAGAAGTTTCTGACTATGGGCGTATCAAAAGGACTTATCCCGGAAAGTCCTGCAGATAAATTGAAAACTTTAAAATATCAGGATGGAATCCGGGAAGTTCTGACAAAAGATGAAATCAACAAACTGTACAATTTCTATATCGAAGATGGCACGGAACTTCTAACTGAACTGGAGCATACCGCACTTCGTCGATATCTTGTGGCCTGCTTTACAGGACTTAGAAAATCAGATATCGAGCAGCTTGATCCACGGCTCCATATCCGGAACAACAATATTCTTCGGTTAAGTATGTTCAAAACACGGAAATATGGTAAAGTCATTGAATTCACCCTGCCAAAAATTGCTGTGGAGCTGATCGGCAAAAAGAGAGGAATTATATTTCCCACCATTGAATCCTATTCGCTGGGCAAAGCATTACGTAGAGCACTGACGAAAGCTGGTATAGACAAATACATGAAATTTCACTCCAGCAGGGATACATTTGCGACCACGTTCATTTTATTAGGTGGTAATCCTGTCGATCTCATGGAAATTTTAGGACACTCCGATCTAAAAACAACCATGATTTACGTTAAGATGGCCAGCGACTCAAAAAGTAAAACAATGAAGTTCTTCGACGACCTAGTAAAATAACAGCAAAAATGTTCCAATTGTTCCAATCGCCCTTTTCGATAATGAAAAGGGCTTTTTTATGGCAATTGCCCTTTTGGAACACTTGGAACGGTCATAGATTATTGAAGCTGCAGCGCTTTCATTGCCCCATCCCATTTCTCCTCGAGCAGTTGATTGGCTAGTTTGGGAACCGCACGATCCAGTTGAGGATTTAACCACTCTTTGGCTTTTCGTTTCCCAGTCCCCAGCTTGCCCAATGATTTTGGATTGGTACTTTTCTTTTGTCCGGACTTTGTTGTCCAGGTCGAACCTTTTGAACCGGCCACACCTTTACCAGCCCCTTTATGCAAAAAAGCTAGGTAGCGGTGAAATTTAAATGTTATCGTTTCAATCTGACCATAATTCTGCTTATATCTAATTTTGATCGAGTTCTCACCCTCTCCTGTTTGCTGAGTACTGGTGACCATAGCTGCGTAGCTGCCTTTAATGGAGGTGATAGTTTCTCCTCCCCAGGCTTTTATTCGATTATTCCACATTTTTAAGAATTTACAGTGTTTTCAATTTTAACTTTCGTATCCTGGGCATTTTCAAATTCAGAAAACAACATGATGACCTTTTTATCACCCATGACTATCATAGCCTGATAAAGTAGATCCATCTTACTCTCCAGGACTGAAGTATCAGAATTGTTCTGAACAATCACTGGAGATTGCTTTGTTAGATTTCCGATTTGATTTATTCTCCCGGCCTCCATCATATCGACGAAATTAGCGATCCGGGGATCACGCAATTGTTCAGAAGAAATCACATATTCCGGCATATGGTTTTCACCTGCAGTAAATTGATTGCCCATCGAATTTGTAAACAAAGTCGGCTCGTTGACTTTCCCCTGAGCTTTCTTTCCAGTAGTAAAACCACCATGGAAAAATTGCGGTGCCTTCGTAGCAGCAATTACCGCGATCTGTGCAGCTCTGGCAGCAGCAGCTGCAGCAAGAAATATATTGGGCAATGCCTTTGTTACCGCCAAAGCTGTGTTGATACCAGCCTGAAGCAATGACGCATTTTTATCAGCCTTCCACGCTTTCAGCTTTTCAGCGCGGGCCTGTTTGTCATATTTATCATTAATTGCCTTTTTTTGAGCTTCAGACAGATTCTTATTTGAAAGCTCTTTTTCCCGTTGCTTTTCAATATTGGAAAGCGCTGCATCGAGTTCAGCCTGCCGATTGTTGGCCCCAATTTGAAACAAAGCACCTGATAGATCCTCTGCAGCTTGGATGGCAGCGTCTTTAATCTTCTTGGCTCTTTCCTTATCGGCCTTACCATTCTCCTCATCCTTTTTCTGCTGGTACTTGGCATCAATGGCATCCATAGCTTGCTTGAAGAGCTCAGTGTCCTTTAATTGTTCACCATACTTTTCTCGGAGCTTATCTATCTCGAGCTGATGTTGAGCTTCGATTTCAGCAATCCTTCTCGCATGCTCATTTGCAACAAATCCTGTGGTACCTGTTTCTAAGACTTTGATCTCTTTCTCTAGTCGTTCACGCTCCCGAATTTTGGCCTGTGCAATCTCTCTTTCCCACGCTTCCTGAATTTGCGCTTTTTGGGCTTCATTGGTACCTGCATCTTTCAGCAACTTCTTATAATGCTCATCGATCCGAATCTGTTCCCGATCCAGCTCCGTAAGCATCTTTTGCCCCATGTCGGAACGGATTTTGGTGATTGCTTCAGAGATTTCCTTCTCTTGCTTTTCCCGTAAATGAGCAATTGCTGATTCTTTATCAGCCTGAAGGAAAAGAACCCGGCCCTCGGCTTCCAAACGTTCCTGTTCACTCGCTCCTTTCTTGTCCCGGAAACCTTCCCAGGCTTCGATCAGCTTATCGTACTTAGCCTGCTCAAGTGCTATTTCCTTGTCGTTTTCGGCGAGCTGATCCTGGTAGCGTTGTGCGTTAAAGAGTTTTTCCTCGTCGACTAGTTTTTCATAGAGCTTTTGTGCAGCTTCACGGTCCTTTTCCTCTTGAGATTTCTTTCCTTTTTTGGGATCAGGCGCATTTACAATAGCATCCCCCTTATCCGGAAGACCTACATCCAATACCGGTGTATTTTTTCTTTTAAGGTATTCCGCCATTTCCTCCGGAGACATAGTTCCTTCAATACCATTCACTAAATCTAAAGCACGTTTATCGACATCGATTTTCATACTTTGAAGCATCTTGGTATTCTCATAAATGGTAGATTTCCATTTATTCATGAAGTCTTTTTTGGAGTTCTTATCGTATTCCCAAATAGAATTTTTGTCTATGCCAAACCACGATAGAAAACCTCCTTTTTTCCCAATGTTATCTGATTGATTTTTTTGAATATTGTTAATTTCCTTTGTGGTTCTTTGTACAACATCTAACCCAGTGCTTATATCCAATTTGAGTTTATCGATGTAATCTTTGTTTTTCGCTTCAAACAGTTCCTTTTGGGCCTTATTGAACAGGTTGATTTTTCCCCGATTTATATCAAGTGCCTGACCATATTTATTCCGTTACCGCTTCTGGAATAACCAGGGATAGTTGCTGAACAGTTTCCTTAAGCTTTATTTGCTCATCTTTATTGAGCGTACCTTTACTTTTAAGTTGATCATAGGTTGATAATAAAGGATGTAGTTGTTTATCGAGATTTTCATTCCTGGCACCAAGTTGCTCCAGTTCATCTTTAGTTTTTGTGATTCTGATCGATTATCAACTAAAGCAGCCGTTATACTTGTTAGTACAGCTCGTGTCCCACTGTTCTCCCACATCGTCGCAAACTTATTAGCAAGTTTGTCAATGTTGGCAGCGAGGTTAGTATTTGCTGTATTAAATTCATTTGTGATAGATGTTCCATCTTTAAAACTTTGTGCAGCATCTTCCTGCTTCTCTCTAAGCATATCGATATTGTTGGCCAATGCCCCGATAGCAGCACGACCTTCATAACCTGTAACATCAAGTTCCTTCATATTTTTTGCGAGCTCTGCAATTCCACCTCCAGTATTTTTGGAAGCATCGAGTACTCGCATCATTGCGCTATTGGCGTCATCCCTAAGAAGATTTGCAAAATCTTGGACTTCCATGCCGGCGATTTTCGCGTATTTAGGCACGTCATTTCCCATACCGACAATAAACTGTCCGATAGCAGTCGATGATGTTTGCATAGATTGCCCGAGCTCATCCATGACTGCCGCCATTCCTAGTATATTTGGAAGAGATATTTTTGTAGCAGGAGCTATTCCTGCTAATCGAGTAGAGAAATCGATTAGGTTTTTCTCATTGGCGGTACCACTTGCTCCTAAATCGTTAATGGCTGATCCAACTTTCAAAAGCGCATCTTCAATTCCGAACTGCTGTTTTACTTTGAAAATATCTAGAAGCTTACCCAGTTCATTTACGGCTTGTTCTGTTCCTCCCAAATCTTCGCCCAGAGCAACACCAATTTTATCTGCAGAACGAACAAACCCCTCCACATCTTCGACGGTTGACAATCCCAGTTTTCCGGCAACTTGAGCTAACCCTAACAATTCGCTTTTGGCCGTTCTGGTGTCAATTTTTTGGAGAGATCTGTTTACTGCTTCAACCTGTACTTCAGTTAGGCCGGTAGTTTTCATTACTCCAGCATAACTATCACTGAGCTCCTTATTTTGGGAAATAATATTTTTTGCTACATCAAGTAAAGAACCTCCGATAGTTGCTCCGATAGCCAGCTTCGCTAAATCCTTGATTTCTTCTTTGAGATTGAAAAAACTTTCACGCGTTCCCTCGGCCTCATCACGTAAGCTCTTCAGGCGATCCTTGACCTGATCAAGGATCTTACTCTTTTCAGCAAATTCCTCTGATCCCCTTGGAAGCAATGCCAATTCATTCCGCAACCTCGTGGCCGAGGCTTTGAGCTGTTTTAACGTATCATCAGCTGCATTTGCATTGAGGTATATATTTACCCCTCTATTTTCATTATTCGAAGCCATGCAACGAAATTCCTTCCGGAATTTTTGCATGAAACGACAACGGCCCCTGGAAGGAGCCGTCAATTAAAATATTAATCTTTGTTAATAAGAAACTTTCTGTCCATCGAGCTGAACAACCCAGTGGCCCATGATTTCAAATTTATCATGCAATAAAGAAGGATCGCTCACCATATAATACATAAGCGCATCCCTTCCGTCGTATCTCCACCAATAGCTATCGACATTTGAAGCCAGGACAACAACATTCTCAGATACCACATAATCATTATATGGCCCCTCTTCCCGGATGTACTGATCATCAACATTGACAATTCTTCTGTCAACATGTACATTTAGATTATTTACAGAGAGAGCAGGGATCGAGGTCTGACTATCTTGGTACAGCTCCAAAATAAGATCAGCATAAGTTCGATAGCTATTGCCGTTAGGTTTAATTTTCAATAATACCTTAGCATAAAGCTTTCCTTCCGGATCAATCGTCTCTGGAGAATTGACAACCACCCTAAATCCGGATGCAATTGCATTCAGATCATAATGTGGATAGCAGATCACTTTCGCGTCGATGCGCTCTGAATTATTCGCTGGTTCGAATGTAACCTTATCGATCAGTGCCTCAACTTTCGCTTTATTTACATCTGCAACCAGCAATTTTTGCAGCGGATTAATTGCCATAAACTGAATTACATCAAACTTTGCTGAGATTTCCACCTGCTCTGAGATGCAATAGTAAGCATACCATGCCAAAGAAAAGCGATTGATCACCCCTTTTTCACCGCCCAGAGCTAGCGAATTATTAAATGTTCTGTTGAGATTGCCGATATCATCCGCTGTAGCTTCAGCGATCCATACTGGACCGCCAAATCCGACCGAACCCTTATAGGAAAGCAGCCGGAAAGCAAAAGAATTTTTGCCATAAGTATTATCCGCATTGTATGCCGGCAATTCGGTTAGTGCGACTCCATAGCAATTGCCCATCTGTGTCTTCCGGGGCAACCGTACATTCTCAATATTCCAAAGTTTTTCCGCCCACATAAACGGCCGGCCGATAGTCATCTCCACTTCTTTAAATGAATCCGTATACCCCACAATGACCGATCCTTCATATGGCAGCACCTTGTACATTTCATCTGCATCATCTACTTTAGTTAGCAATTTATAAGCACTAATTGACTGCCTTTTTATCGACACAGAGTCTTTGATCTGCATACCGGATATATCCAACCGATTAGGTTCGGACAATATCTTGGTCGCTTTCTCAAAGTAGGCTTTTTTTGTTTGTGAGTCAAAATAGATCATCACCCGATGATCATTGCGCAGCGCCTTGAAAAAATCTGCAATTGACAGCTTCGGCAAATGCTGAGCAGGGTTGATCATACCATTTGCCAAAATATCATCAGCAGTCCTCGTGCCGGTATTATCTATGATCAGTGATCTAATGAAACTGTCATCCAAATAAGATCCCTCAGCCTGAAACCCCAGAAAACTACAGACCTCCTTAATTACCCATGTCAAGTAGAAAAATGCACCGTATAAACTATTACCATTAATAGTGTATCCGTCCGAAAAATCATTGATTACAGACTTTTCAAAATCAACATCATTTGAGCCATCACTTTTACTTTTGAGAACTCCAGTGGCCATAGGATTAAAATACGTAGGCATACAAAATGGATAGACGCCGATAGAGCTATTTATAGCTACAATTTTATCATTGATCCCTGCCCCTGGCCCGTCGATCCGGATCGACTTATGCGAAATAAACTTTGAATTTACCGTCGTGGTGAATACTTCAGCAATTGTCTTATCCCTCATTAGATCAGCGACTATTGAATTGTCAATCGTCAAATAACCCTCGTACTTGCTTCGCGCAGAAATATCGTACTCCAATTTCGCGCGCTTCCAGGACATACCTAAAAGCGAAATATTGACGTCGATGGACTTTCGGCCTAGCCGGTTCTCCAGGAACCTACCATACCCCAAAGCCATATCATTTTTCTCCGTCGGCGGAAAAGTCACCGGATAAGTATAGGAACCTTTTAAAACAGTCTCCTCATTAAAAGTCGTCGCAACGAATTCAACGGTCAATTTACTGTCCGGCGAAACATCCAGCACGACACCCTCATCCGTAATAATTGCAAATGGTAGAGTCATTCTATTTAATTAGTGGTTTGAACTTTGCCCAGGGGAATTGTGGTCCTGGATCAGGCTTTCTTCCTGGAGCGATATCGGAGTGGCCAATGATCTCTTTGATCGGATAATTAGCAATTAAAGTTTTGCAAACCTCAATAGCCGCATTTATCTGCGCGTCCGTGTATTGCTGTGTGCCGGTATTCTGCAGCTCGATTCCGATGCTATAGGAATTTAATCCGGATAAGCCCCTCCATTTGCTCACTCCAGCATGCCAGGCTTTTTGATTGAACGGCACTAACTGGGTTACTACGCCATCCCGACTAATGTGCAAATGTGCCGAGACCTGGCTTTTCGGATCAGTCATCCAGTTGATCGCACTGGTCGCATTTGGTGCTGCATCGTAATGCATCACGATGTAAATTGGGGATATTACGTTCCCTTTGTTTGGAGTGTCCCTGAAAGCCACTCCAACTAGTTTGTTGTCTTTGATTTGCATTTTATTAAATATTTTACGTATTAATAATTGAATGCAAATTGATACATTTATGGGAAAGCAGAAACGACATATAATAGTTATAATTACTAGCAAGAAACATTCAAAAAATTTATGTCATTTTGAAAATATTCAACGCTAATAGTTGAAATTTCACAAAAAAGGCCGAGTAAATTATGCTCGACCTGTACCTGTACAATTAATTGTATTATTCGTGGAATTTATAATTACTCTGTGGAAATTCGAAGATACCTATTTAAACTTCTTTTATCTTTAGCAATTACACCTCCATCTTTTCTATTATAAATCTGTATCAATATCACAAGATTAGCGCTGCCCAAAGGGTTTTTTTCTAAATTCAGATTAACCTTTCCTGTTAATTTGAATCTTAACCTTCTATTTTCGTTGGTATCAAAACCCTCTTTAAGAATAATTAATTTACTATCATTTATAATATTGTCTATGCTAATTTGAATAGAAGAAGGAAGTATAGTTTCTTCATAAAGAGGCTTCCAATCGGTTGAAATATTAGTAGGAATAGTACCATATCGAGTTCCGACTACATAAGACAAATCAATAAATTGGTCCTTGTTAGTTTTGTAATCAAAATTTGGAATGTCATACCATTTTGTCATAACTTCGAACGAGGAATTTACATCCTGTGAAATTAGATTGTCAAATTTAGGGTATATATAAAAATAAGTGACCCCATTTTCATCTTTAGACTTCAAACTAACAGGGCTCCCCCAATCACCATCTTGTTTTTTTGGACCGTAGATAGTTAATTCACTTGTATTTATATAAAAATCCCCTACTTTTCCCTGTGAACTTGTGGGAGCAATAACACCATTTAATATCGAAGCTCCGTCATTTCCTCTCTCTCCATTAGGACCTTTCATATTGTAAGGAGTTCCCCATCCTGCTGATGTTTTTGGACCAAACAAATCTCCCGTTTTTAAATTAAGATAAAAATCGCCTAGATTTCCTACACTAGCATTTGGATTGTCTGAACCACTTAGAATTCTAGACCCATCTTTTCCTGGTATACCTTGCTCACCCTTCGCCCCTTGTTCACCTTGAGGCCCTACATCTCCTTTTTTTGAGCATGAAAACACAAAAAAAGCACTCAACATTAAATAAGTTAATAGTATTTTATTCATGATATATTTTTTTTCTAAAAATACCTGTTTTAAATATTATTTAAGGATTTTTAATTTTTTTTTCTTTAAACACAAAAGTATAACAAGATATTTTTATAATCTAGAAATTATCCTGTGGAAATCCGAATTTAATATTTGCCCCCTGTTTAATTGTGTTTGCCATATCGATCATTACTTGCTTTCTTGCCACTACATTTATTTCATGAAGAAAGAATTCAAAAAACTTGTCATTATTTCGCGAATTTAGTAGACTATGGACAAGTGAAACACCCTGCTCAGACGTAAAATCATAGATTCTATCTTCCGACTTTAGATAAACCATACCGTTGGTGTCAATTAGAAAATCAGATGCCATTACACATTTCTTCTCTTCTGCTGTTAAACCAGCATTAACTGCTCGTTCAGTGTCTGAAGTAAACATTCCCCTCAGAAGTCCGGCATCATAAGCAATGTTTGTTGCCGATCGTTTTGCTGAAAACATTGACATTCTGGGAAATACATCAATATTCTGTGCAGAAGCAAATCTTTTTATTTGATCATAGACAATTTTCATGTCACCGCTTAGTTTCTGGTCATCTGTCTGATCGGCATAGATTATATCTTTATCATAACCATGGAAACCCAATTTTAACCAGGATGAATTCTCTTTAAATTCTGCCTGAAATTTATTGACTACAGTCGTTAGATTATTGCTGCCTAGCGTGTAGAATAAGAATAAAGTAAACTTCGCGCCAGTAGCTTTATTTATATCTTGTAATGCCTTAAAGTGTGGCTGATCGAATATGCTATTCATTGAAGTTGTTAACCCTGTTAACATATAAAAAACGTCATCTACTGAGAAATGAACGTACTTTTCGAATCTCCTCGCTTTTGGTGTCAAAACGTTGTATCGATTAGCATAGTCACGCCAGCTCGTACCTATACGGTAATCGTCACTTATATTTGTCGTTGCTGACAAATCTTCACTCAGTACTAAAGTACCATCAATATAAACAAGCAAATACCCCTTCTCCATAAATACTTTAACCATGTGATCTGTCAACAGTGTCACTTGGTTAACAGCGGTGAACGTGCCTAAAGATGTCACTGTATTGTCAAGTGCTACTTCAAATAATGTAGCTCCTGTTATTTTACCCGACGTTATTGAGAATGTAACAAAATACCTATTAATTGAACTTTCAATAAAAATTCTAGCAAAGGCTCCGTTACCAGTGTTATTATTATACTTGAATTCCAATTCGTGCAGACCATTTCCCTCGAAATTGAATCTAGACAAATGTGTCGGATAGGTATTATTCAAAACCGATAAAATATCATTCTTAGTGAATTGACTGTTTTTCAATCTGACATTATACTTACTGTTGTAATATGTCTGACCTGCATTTAAATCGTTAATGTTGTTTGAATTAGCCTGAATTAGAGCGTTCGTTTTTCTCTCCAGTTGAACTACCCCCCGAAAAGTTGTTTTAGAAATGTCACCTTTTGCAATTCCAAATGTCTTTAAGTATGGTGAATTGGTTAAATCTGTCCCCACGGGTTTACCGTCTTTTTGGCCATAAGCAATCTTACTACCAGACAAGTTTACACTGCCCGACTTGGAAGGGCTCTATGAAACAGTACTTGGTAAAAAACTTAATCGAGGCAATTTTTATCGTAAAATGAAAAATATGGGCATCCTTCAAAAACTTGACGAACAACGGAAAGGTGGAGCCCATAAAGCTCCCGACCTCTATAAGTTCAACGTGGAAACCTATAATAATATCTTACAGGAAGGCTTAAATACCTGGTAGTACAATCACCAATACTTTGACACCAAATTTATAATAGATTACAGCCTAGTCACCACTGACACAGGCCAACATTCTACCATCGGCTAAACTAACCCGCAAGAAACTGAAAGTCGCAGTACTGAAGTCCAACCTTTACAATTGATCTATACAATATATTTATTGACAATATTTTCCAAATCTTCCAAATCAAAAGGTTTAGATAAAAAATCATCCGCTCCGGCACGATCTGCTAGGGATTGAATATCGTTGTTTGCCGATACGTATATTACGGGAATATGGCTAAAACGCTTATCTGATTTAAGCAATCTAGTCGCTTCAACACCACCTATGTTTGGAATCCAGTTATCCATTAAGATAAGGTTGGGCTCTGCAGATTCCACTTTTTGGATAATATCATGTGAAGTTTCCGAAACTTCAACGTGGAACCCTAAATCTGTCAAAACAACCGTTATAACCTCCAAAATAATGGTATCGTCCTCAAATATCAATACCGTTTTTGCTTTACTCATATAAAATAGTTTATGTATACCCTCATTGTTTTACATCAGACACAAAATGATTCACGTCTGCCTGCAACCCCCTATAAGGTATAAAGTTTTTTCCAAATTTTTTGATCCCCTACAGGTGTAAAGTTATGTTGAATACCTGAAAATCGTATGGTTTCTTTACTACCTAATGCCAAATATCCTAAATTTTCTAGACTCGCATCAAATAATTTAAAGACACGCTCCTGCAAGTCCTTATTAAAATAGATCAAAACATTGCGACAAAGGATTAATTGAAAGCTATTAAATGAAGTATCAGATACCAGATTATGGGTAGATAAAATCATTTTTTGCTTTAGATCGGCATTGAATTTCGCCCATTCATAATTTGCCGTATAATATTTCGAAAAATCCTGTTTTCCTCCAGATTCTATATAATTCTCAGAGAAAGATTTTATCTGGCTCAATGGATATACACCATTCCGGGCAATATCAAGTACCCTTGGATTAATATCCGTTGCATATATCAATGACTTGTGATACAAATTAGCCTCTTTTAGCAAAATGGACATCGAGTAAGCTTCCTCTCCTGTGGAGCAACCAGCAATCCACACACGGATCAACGGGTATGTACCCAATTGTGGTAGAATTTCCTCCCGTAGCTGACGAAAGAATAAAGGATCCCGAAACATCTCAGTTAAGTTAACGGTAATCTCTTCAACAAAGTGCTGCAAAAATGCAGGATTGTCCTTTAATACAAAGCGAAGTTCAGCAAAGCTTGCCAAACGGTCATTCGTCATAAGCCGATTAATCCGCCTCTTCATCGAGGCACGGCTATACTGCAAAAAATCATACCCGTAGTCTCGATAGATATCTTCAAGCAAAATATCTATTTCATGGTCTTTTATGATACTATAGCCCAACATTTAGATTAACCGTTCAATTTCACCCATCAATTTATCGACATCAATCGGCTTCGAGATATACGACTGGGCTCCAGCTTCCAAGCATTTCTCCCGGTCTCCACTCATCGCTTGCGCTGTCACGGCAATAACCGGAATTTTGCCCATAAAACTCGAATTGCGAACTAGCTGAATCGCCTCATAGCCATCGATTTCAGGCATCATCATATCCATCAATATCAACACCACACCTTTATTCGCCTCCAAGATCTCAATAGCCTCGCTCGCACTCGTGCTGCTCAACACCTGGTATCCCTTAGCTTTCAACGTCAAACGCAATGCAAAAATATTGCGTTGATCGTCGTCCACAATTAATATTACCTTATTCTGATCCATATATCAGTTGTCCTCAATTTTCATATAACCACACACGCAATAAAGACAAGAGTTGGTCGATATCCACCGGCTTCGAGATATAATCCGAAGCTCCTGCCTGAATACACTTTTCACGATCCCCGATCATCGACTTTGCCGTAACAGCGATAATTGGTAATCTTGCATAGTCCTCATGTTGTCTGATATTCTTAATCGTCTCATAACCATCCATCTCAGGCATCATCATATCCATCAATACAATATCAATGGGTTCTCCAGACATCAATACTTCCAACGCTTCTTTACCATCCATCGCGGGAATTACCTTCACTTGAAATTTCTCCAATGCTTTGGTCATCGAGAAGATATTCCTAACGTCATCATCAGCGACAAGAACCTTCTTGCCCTTCAATACATCGGTCAAAGCTCCAAGCCCACTGTTCTTCCTCCTAGCGTCGTCTGAATTATTAACCTCAATCAAATGAAGAAACAGGCCTACCTCATCCAGAATCCGTTGATAAGAATGAGCCGTCTTTACAACAACTGAGTCTGCATATTTTTTAATTTTCAACTCTTCAGCCTTGGACAAATTCTTTCCTGTAAAGATAATGATCGGCAGGTTCTCCAGTCCTTCATGTTGTTTGATTGCTTCCAACGTATGGTAGCCCATTTCATCAGGTACTCCCATGTCCAAAATCACACAATCCACATCCGCCGTTCGTAAAGCTGTAATGCTATCCTCTACATTATCTTTTACTTCAAGTGATATATTAAAACTACTTAAGAAATAAGACAATGCACTTGCATGCTTTGGATTTTCCTCAACAATAAGCACCTTCTTCGGTGAACGACTTAATGCCGATTCGATTCTTTGGAATACCGAAGTCATTTGTTCTAACGCAACAGGCTTATTAATAAAATCGATTGCTCCTTTTAATAAACTTTCTTTCTTCACCTCAAGCGAAGACATAATATGAACCGGAATATGCCGCGTAGCCTTATTGCCCTTCAATTGATCCATGACAGCCCATCCATCCATAATTGGCAATTGAATATCGAGCAAAACAGCAACTGGGTGATATTTCTGGGCTGCAGGGAGTGCATGGTCACCACGAACTACAACTACACCTTTATAGTTTTGCGTATGTGTATATTTCAAGAGTGCCTTGGCAAAATTAACATCATCCTCCACAATCAAAATCACCTTATCCCCTTCTACAACCGTATCCCGATCATCTGGAATCTCCTCCGGGATCCTAATCGTGACCGGATTATAACTATCTTCTTTAACAATCTCAATAACCTCTTCTACTTCCGAAGATATCTCCTCAACCAATTGCTGCTCCTTGGTCAATATCTCTTTGACTTCAACTTTCGACTTCGGAATAATAAACAAAAACGTACTGCCTTTGCCTACTTCGCTTTCCAACCGGATTTCTCCACCGAGTAAGCGCGCGATCTCGCGGCTAATGGAAAGCCCCAATCCAGTACCACCAAACTTCCTTCTGGTTGAGCCATCAGCTTGTTGAAAGGCTTCAAAAATAATTTTCTGCTTTTCAAGTGGTATACCAATACCCGAATCGACTACAGCGAACACCAATCGATCACTATCGCCTGGGTCTTCATAGATTTCCAGACGTACTTCGCCTTCTTTGGTAAATTTAATGGCATTAGAAATTAGATTCCGTAGTACTTGATCTATCCGCAAACGATCACCTTGAAAGCTTAGATTGACCGAATCACTGATACTCGTTTTGAAAATCAAACCCTTTTCCTGTACAACAGGCGAAAACAGACTATTCAAATCCGCCAAAATATCATTCAGGTTCAAAGACGCATAATCCAAAGTCATCTTACCCGATTCAATTTTGGAAAGATCCAGAATCTCATCAATCAAGGTGAGCAAACTTGTCCCCGAACTTTGTATAACTTTGGCTGACTCAATCTGATCTGAATTCAGATTTTCCTCCACATTCTCGGACAATAAGCGCGACAATAATAAGATCGAGTTGAGTGGCGTACGAAGTTCATGGGACATATTAGCCAAAAATTCCGACTTATATTTGGTACTTAGCGCCAGCTCCTCAGCTTTTTGTTGGATCTCCTGATTCCGTTCCGCAATCATCAGATTCTTATCCTCAAGCAAACGCGAGCGTTCCTCCAACTCTTGATTGGACTGCATCAGTTCCTCATGCTGCACTTTAAGTTCTTCCTCCGAAGATTGCAAACGCAATGTTTGCGCCTCCAATTCAGTATTTAAGCTTTCAAGCTCGGCATGTTGGGTTAATAGCTCTTCAGACTGCACCTGTGTTTCCTCCAATAAGGTCTGGATTTTCGCCCTTCCTTTTGCTGAAACTAGTGCAATCCCAATCTGTCGGGAACATTCAGTCAAAAATATCTTCTCCACTGCAGAAAAACTCTCCATTTGACCAACCTCCAATACACCCAGCACCTGATCATCAACCAGCATTGGTAAAAGCTGAATATGAGGTACATTGATTTTTCCGTTGGCAAAACTCACGAGATAGTCTGCCGTATTTAAATTATTCAAGGTCTTTGGTTCACGATCCGTAAATACCTGACCGATATATCCTTCGCCAGGTAAAAAATATTTTTGTACCTGTTTATCCAGTCCATACGTTCCTGCCAGCTCCAGCCTTTCATCATTAAAGATATAGATTGCACCACTAACAGCCCCCATATATCCGATCAGGGTTTTGATAGAATCGACCGCAATCGTTTCTTCACTCTTATTCCCCACCAACCCTGTATAGAGTTTAGCATAACCTGCATGAAGCCAGTCATTATCCGTTAGCTGATCAAAAGATTTCTTCAACGATTTGGACATTCGATTGACCGATTTGGCTATTGCTCCCAAATCATCATCCTCTACCTCTTCTGCTTTGACGTCATATTCCCCCAATGCGATGCGATTGGTTATTTTTTGAACTAGATTTAATCGTCTTGAAATCGCTTCATCCTTGTCACGAAGTGATTTTTCTAGCAAAGCGCGCTTTTTGAAATCTGCCCGTAACCTGAAATAAAAATAGCTGGTAATAATGAGAGAAAGCAATGCACTGATAACGATAAAAAGTGTCGTGATAAACGACGAATTGTCCAGATTGGTAGATTTCTGATTGATTGTATCGTCTTCATTTTGGATAATGTCATTAATAATCGTGCGACATTTATCCATAGCCGATTTACTAACATCCAACTGAGCCAAGCTAACCACACCACCGTTTCTTTTAGTAGCGACGGCCTCCTTTAAGACTTCTATTCGCCATTGCGCAGCAGTTAACAGACTATCAACACGAACTTTTTGCACCGGATCCATCCTGGTCAGCGTCTCTATAGCCTTTAATTCTGTGGGCAAGCTTTCTAATGCTTTATTAAAAGGTTCTAAATAGCTTTCCTTTCCGGTCAGAAGAAAACCCCGGTTTCCTGTCTCAGCTCCTTGTAATGCAATGAGTAAATTATTGGATGTACTGATAATCTTCCTTGTCACACCAAGCTCCTCACGGTATTTATTTTGTTCCTGAATACCAACATAAGATGCAGTAGAACTTATCAGCAATATGACTAAGGAAAAACCTATTCCGACCGTTAGATTATTGAGTGTCTTACTATTTGGCATCTAGAGGTAAATTTAAAGGTAAGGTAAAATAAAATGTCGCCCCTTGTCCACCCGAACTTTCCACAGCAATGGTTCCATGATGGGCGCGAATAATTTCAGCACAGATATAAAGTCCTATCCCAAGTCCCTGAAAATCGAACGACGTTTCTTCCACACGATAAAATTTCTCAAACACATCACCTTGCTTCTCTTCTGGAATGCCGATCCCAAAATCTATTACACTTATTTTCACGTTGCTGTCTACAATAGAGCAGTCAACAATTACTTTTTCCGTTCCCGCAGCATATTTATATGCATTCGTCAAAAAATTAACCAACACCTGCTCTAGACGGATCTCATCACCATAAATCTGTACGTCCGTAATATCCCCTTGCCGGAAAAGCTTCATGCTGCTTTGGTCATGCGTTTGAACAATGGAGTCCACGGCACTCTTGACCATATGCTCGAGAGAAAATACCTTTTTATTGATCAGCAGCTTCCCATTATCGATCTTTGACAGATCCAAAAGATCAGAAATAAGACTGTTGAGTTTGTCAACTTGGCCCTGAACCCGGGTAACATACTTTGCCTCAGCACTTTCCTCGTCCAGCTTAAGTTTACGGTCGAGCAATTGCATATAGGCTTTAATACTTGTTAAAGGTGTTTTCAACTCGTGACTCGCGATACTCAGGAACTCATCTTTTTCCTTTTCCGCTTTTTTTTGTGCATCGATATCTGTAAAAGTCCCGACCCACTTACTCGCTCCATTTTCCAAAATTGGCCACACACGCAAAAGCTGATATAGGTATTCCCCACATGGCCTCCGTTGGATACGTACTTCCATTTCCAAGGGTTCTCCAGAGCGAAGACTCGCTTGAAGCTCTTTTTCAATTGATTGATCACCAGGATAGATCTGTGGGAATTTTGAGGCATCATCAGAAAACTGAAACCAGCGTCCATTCACAAAATCAATATTTCCTGCACTGTCACAGGTAAAAGCAATTTGAGGCAAAGACTCCAAAAGCGTATGTAAATAGTCCACCTTAGACCGCAGTTCCTGCTGTGCCTGCTTGCGCCGTTCTACCTCAAGTTCTAAAGTTTGTTGAATATCTTTAAGCGCTTGGGTCTGTTCATACAACCGATAAAATGTCTTAACTTTCAACATCAGGATATCGGGATCCACAGGCTTGGTCACATAATCCAATCCACCCGAATCATAACCCTTGGTGATAAAGCGTTTATCCGTATTTACAGCAGACAAAAATATGATCGGAGTTTCCTTTGTTTTGCTAAATCCCGCTATATTTTCAGCAACTTCAAAGCCATCCATATCTGGCATCTGAACATCCAATATGATTAATGCATAATTATATTTTAAGATCTTTTTTAAAGCTTCTTCCCCTGATTGAGCGGTATCAACTTTAAAATTTTTGGATTCCAGTAATTTTTGCAAAGAGTAAATATTATCCGGATTATCATCAACAATTAATATCATAGTGTATTAAAACTTAGCATCAAGGTTAACAAATCTAAAAAAATTAACTGAATACCACCAATCGAATTGCGGAAAACCGCTGGCAAAAAAAAGCGCATGAAATAAGTAAAACTTTAGTCTGTCAAAGCCTGTTTTAACAAATATGATACGTTTTACATCAAAAGGCATATACTGCATTCCCGGTAAGTTTTATCTCGACCCATGGAAGCCTGTTGATTTGGCTGTTATTTCTCATGGCCATGCAGATCATGCTCACTGGGGAATGAAGAAGTACCTCTGTCATCATTTCACAGTCAATATTCTTCGGAGCCGGATCGGTCCAGATATTCAAATCCAGGGAATCGCTTACAATGAACCTGTCCACATCAATGGTGTCAGAGTTTCCCTGCACCCCGCCGGACATATCATTGGTTCTGCCCAAATTCGCCTGGAGTATAAAGGTAAAGTCGTCGTATTTACTGGCGATTACAAAATTCAGGAGGATGGCTTATGTACACCATTTGAGCCGATGAAATGTCATGAGCTTATTACAGAAAGTACTTTCGGTCTTCCGATTTATCGATGGGAGTCTGTAGCGGTACAAAATGAACGACTGCAATCTTGGATTAAGAACAACCAAAGCAATCACAAGACATCCGTATTTATAGGATATTCGCTTGGAAAATCGCAGCGTATTCTAAATGCTGTACATGAAATGGGTCCAGTATATGTACATTACAGTATTGCTAAATTAAATGAGGCCTACAGCCAGGCAGGTATAAAACTACCACCCTTTCAGATTGCGGACGTAAAATCAGCTCCAAAAGAACTAGACAAGCAGATTGTATTGCTTCCGCCAGCACTGCTGGACAGCCAGCTCCTTCAAAAAATACCCAATGTTGCCTATGCCATCTGTTCGGGCTGGATGCAAATCCGTGGGGCGAGACGATGGCGCAGCGCAGATGCTGGTTTTGCGATCAGTGACCACGCCGACTGGTCAGGTTTATTACAGGCAGTACGTGGCAGTTCGGCCGAAAAAGTATATGTGACCCACGGGCAAACAGCTACCTTTGCCAAATATCTCAATGAAATCGGCATTGAAGCGGAAGAGGTCACCACACAGTATGGTGATGAAGAAGATCCCCAAGTCCAAACGACTTAAGATAGCTTATGAAAGAATTTGCAACATTGATACATGCTCTCGACAGCAGCAACAAGACCAATTTGAAAAAAGAGGCTGTTTTACATTTTTTCAGGGAAGCCTCTGAAAAAGATAAACTTTGGTTTCTCGCTTTGATGACCGGGAAAAGACCGAAACGGAGTATCGCGGTCAAGGACCTCAAAACCTGGACTTTAGAAATAACAGAAATTCCCGAATGGTTATTTATTGAATCCTATGCTGCCGTAGGTGATCTATCCGAAACCTTGGCTTTACTTTTGCCACCAGCATCGCAACTGATAGAAAAAAGCCTTAGCGACTGGATGGATGAAATCATTGCCTTACAAAATGTATCCAACGCAGAGAAAAAAGCTTTCGTTCTTCGATCCTGGAACGGGCTAAGCACCGTCGAGCGCTTTATTTTTAACAAACTTCTGGGCGGAAGCTTCCGTTTGGGCATTTCAGCAAAAGGCTTAATCAATGCCCTTGCTCAATATACAGGTACTGAGGCGAGTGCGGTAGCGCACAGCATCATGGGCGATTGGAATCCACATGAAGTCGAATTTGAAAAACTTATTCATGGCACGTATAGTGATACCAATCTATCCAAACCTTATCCTTTCTGCCTCGCCTATCCTATTGAAAAAGAACCTGAAGAACTAGGTCCAATTAAGACATGGCAAGTCGAATATAAATGGGATGGAATACGCGGCCAGCTTATCAAGCGTAGCGGAGACATACACATCTGGTCACGCGGGGAAGAACTTGTTACAGCCCAGTTTCCCGAAATTACCACGGCGCTCAGTCAATGGAGCGGAAGCTTTGTGCTCGATGGAGAGATTCTCGCGGTTAAAGACGATCGTGTACTTAATTTTTCAGAACTACAAAAACGGATCAATCGCAAGACAATCCCAAAGGCTTTGCGTGAGGAAGTACCTATTGCAGTCTACCTTTATGATCTCTTGGAACTGAATGGAATGGATCTCCGCCAGGAGCCACTTGCATACAGGCGTGTACAGCTGGAAGAACTGTATGCAGCCAATCCAGGTACCGTATTAAAACTATCATCGCTGATAAATGCCGAGGACTGGACAGCCCTTCAACAAATCCAAACTGCAGCACGCGAGCTTAACAGTGAGGGTATCATGCTCAAGAAAATGGATTCACCTTATTACGCCGGTCGCAAAAAAGGAGGCTGGTGGAAGTGGAAAGTCAATCCGATGAGTATAGATGCTGTACTCATCTACGCACAAAAAGGTAGCGGTCGCCGGAGTGCACATTACACAGATTATACCTTTGCCGTAAAAGATGGAGATCAGTTGGTCACGATCGCTAAAGCCTATTCGGGACTTACAGACAAAGAAATCCTTGAAGTAAGCCGGTTTGTCAAACAAAATTCACTGGAAAAATTTGGCCCCGTCCGCACGGTTAGACCCGAACTTGTCTTTGAGATTGCCTTTGAAGGGATAGGATACAGCAAAAGACACAAATCTGGCGTAGCATTACGCTTCCCAAGGATTTTACGCTGGCGAAAGGACAAAACAGCGGCAGAGATCGACACCCTTGAAGATATAAAACAATTGATTCAATAAAAATTTGAGACGATAAAACAGCGTGAACGAGAAGATAGCACATAGTGAAGGATTTCGAATTGTCAACAATTATTTCGAATCCCAGGGAAATGTTCCCTTTAGCTTTCAGACCAAGGCCTGGGATAAATACGCGCAGGGATATAGCGGACTAGTTATTGCACCAACAGGATTTGGAAAAACCTTTTCATTATTTATGGCGGTACTGATAGACTTTCTTAATCACCCGGATCAGCACCAAAAGGGTTTGAAGCTACTTTGGGTAACACCCTTACGCTCATTGGCTAAAGATCTTGCACGAGCAATGCAAAAGGCCATAGACGATATTGGGCTGGACTGGGTCGTTCAGGTTCGCAATGGCGACACCAATCCGAAAGTAAAAGCGCAACAGACGCGATCGATGCCCGATATTCTGCTCGTCACACCCGAAAGTCTTCATTTGCTGCTCGCACAAAAACAACGGGATAAGTATTTCAAAAATCTCCGGTGTATCACGGTGGACGAATGGCATGAACTGATGGGCAACAAACGTGGTGTTATGGTCGAACTGGCGCTCGCCTTCCTCAAGTCGCACTATAAAAAGATGCGCGTTTGGGGGATCACTGCCACCATAGGCAATCTCGAGGAAGCTATGGAGGTCCTGTTGCCAACAGAAAAAAAACGTATCCAAATTGTCGCTAAAGAGAAAAAGAAGATAGCGATCAAACCAATTTACCCCAGCAAAGTGGAACTATTGCCCTGGGCAGGACACCTCGGTGGCAACCTAGCAGACCAGGTCGTCCCCATTATACTCCAGAGCAAAAGCACAATCCTATTTACCAACACACGCAGCCAAAGCGAAATGTGGTATCAGCTCCTTTTACAGGCACATCCAGATTTTGCCGGACAAATCGCCTTACACCACAGCTCTATCGATGCCAATATCCGCGAATGGATCGAAGATAATCTCAGCAGCGGCAAACTTAAAGCAGTCGTGTCGACCTCTTCCTTGGACTTAGGGGTAGATTTCAAACCCGTTGATACAGTCATCCAGATTGGCTCGAGTAAAGGTGTAGCCCGGTTTATGCAACGCGCTGGAAGAAGCGGCCATAGCCCTTACGAAACCTCTACGATTTATTTCGTCCCTACGCACTCCCTGGAGCTCATCGAGGTCGCCGCACTGAAGGAGGCCGTAAAAACGCAGACGATCGAAAACCGGGATCCCATGGTTCAAACTTTCGATGTGCTTGTTCAATTCATGGTAACCATCGCCCTGGGCGGGGGATTTCGTTCGGAAGAACTGCATGCGATCGTCGCCAATACCCATGCCTTTCGCTACATGGATACGGAAGAATGGCAATGGTGCATGTATTTTATTACCGCGGGTGGAAAAATAGGCAAACGCTACGAAGAATTTCACAAGGTTATTCAAGATGAAGAAGGCAAATGGATCATCAAAAACCGTCGTCTTGCACTGCTCCACAGACTCAATATCGGTGCCATTGTCGGTGATGCCATGATGCGCGTGAAGTTTCTCTCCGGTGGTTATATCGGCATGATCGAAGAATATTTTATCAGTAAACTCAAAAAAGGCGAGCGATTTATTCTTGCGGGACGCGTCCTGGAACTTGTGATGGTCAAGGAAATGACCGTATTCGTAAGAAACTCCTCGGGTAAAGCCATTACTCCAAGCTGGCTCGGGGGCAGACTTCCCTTATCGTCCAATTTAAGCCATTTCCTTCGTAAAAAATTGGCAGCAGCAACAGGAGCTCCTTCCAGTGAAAAAGAGCTTCATTTCCTAGCACCATTGATCGAAAAACAGACCGAACTTTCGGCCGTGCCTAGCGAAGCGGAATTTCTTGTCGAACATATCAAAACAAGAGAAGGACATCATCTCTTTTTCTACCCTTTGGAGGGTAGACTGATCCATGAGGTCATGGCAGCGCTCGTCGCCTATCGCATCAGCAAATTGTACCCCATCAGTTTTTCCATGGCCATGAATGATTATGGTTTCGAACTCTATTCCGACAAGGACATCCAACTGAGCCAATCACAGCTCGAAGAGGTCTTGAGCCGTAAAAATCTGATGGAAGATGTTATCAGCAGCATCAACTCCGCAGAAATGGCCAGCCGTAAATTTAGAGATATTGCTGTCATTTCGGGATTGGTGGTTCAAAATTATCCGGGTACACAGCAAAACAACAAATCCCTACAGGCTTCATCCGGAATTATTTTCAAGGTATTAATGGAGCACGACCCGAGCAACCTACTCCTCAAACAAGCTTTTAGCGAAGTGTTCAACCAACAATTGGAAGAATATCGTTTAATAAAAGCATTTGACAGGATAAACAATAGTAAAATACGTTATACCTTTGTCGAAGAGTACACGCCACTGAGCTTTCCGATCAAGGTCGATAGCCTGCGGCAGTCGCTGTCGAGCGAAGCACTGATCGAGCGTATCCAACGGATGGAAAAGGCCAACATGCAAAAAAAGAAACGTAGAAAATGAAGATCAAAGAGCAAACAATTACCTTTAATAAGCAGCAATTAATCCTTAACAATCAACGATCTATATTTTGGAAATCAGAAAAAACACTGATTCTATCCGATCTGCATCTTGGCAAAGCAGCACATTTCAGAAAGCACGGTATTGCAATCCCCATGGATACCACAATAGCCGATCTCAATCGACTCGATCGCCTAGTGGATTATTATCAGCCCGTTCAGGTTATTGTTGTTGGAGATTTGGTTCATGCAGGTATCAATCAAGAAGTGCTACTATTGGAACAATTCAAAACGAGATATCCAACGCTTCTCCTCCACTTGGTCAAAGGAAACCATGATCGCCTGTCGAAACAAATGACCGATCGCTTTAACATCCACCAACATGACGAAATCTTTGAACTGCAGCAGATACAATTTAAACACCACCCCATCGATGCGGAAGATCAATCTTCCTTCAGGATTAGCGGCCATCTGCATCCAGGAGTCAGTCTTGTCATACCACCGAGACGGCAGTTACGCTTACCCTGTTTTATGGTTTCTGATCATCAAATTATCCTGCCTGCATTTAGTAAGTTTACAGGGCTAGACAGTAAGGAATTATCTACAGCGTATCAATGTTATGCAATCACAGATGACCTGATCTTTCCGATCCAAAAAAACAGATTATAAAAACGTTTTATGACATTTTGAATTCACCATTACATCTTGAGCTCTCCAGGTGAGATACCGTAATACTTTTTAAAAGCACTGCTAAAATTATTCTGATGACCATAACCTGTCAACAGCGCCACCTCATAGACCGTCATTTTATCTTCGAGCAGATAACTTTTGGCTTTTTCCATGCGCACCCGTGTGAGGTAGTCGTGAATGGTCACTGAAAAATATTCCTTAAAGTCCTTACGCAGTTTGCTTTCACTCGTCAGCACCTCTGCTGCAAGTTCTTTTTGCGTCGGTGGATTGGCAATACGCTGTTCAAGAATCTGTCGCGCCATCTCCAGCCTTTGCACATCCTCCTCATGAAAGAGCGAATCACTGCTTTCCGTTTTCTCATTGTATTGCTCAAACTGATACATCAGCAGCTCAACAACACGCGACTCGGTATGTAATCGACGGATCTCCCCTTTCTTTTTGGATTCAATCAGCTCAGTTATGGTATGCTGCATCTCGTAGGTTGCCATCAGATCCTCCTCCGAAAACGACACATACTCTCCCTTTTCGATCTCATGCACAAATTGCTGATGCAATAACGAATCGCGTTTGATCAGATTGAGGTAATACTCTTTGGAAATAACGGCTATAAAATACGTGTATTCAATACCGGGTTCCACTTCATGGATGGATTTGACAGAAGGAATATAACGAATATTATGCCGGCTCATGCCGTAAGGCAATTTGCTATCTGTCGGCTTAAAAAAGATAAACTGGCTGGTTATGGTCTCGCCCTCGATCTCCGTAAGCACCTGCACTGGCCGATCAAACTGCATTTTCGAATGCAAAATAAACAATCCTGAAGTCGATAGCTGAAAATTCTCCATATGGACAGGATCTTTGGATATGGATATCCTATTTTCGACCAAAGGTTTGTCGGGAACATAGCCATCCGGAATTTCTTCTTCAAAAAGCCAATCTGCCAACTCTACTATTTTACTTTTCACCAACATGATTACAAATCCTAAATAAGCCTGAAGCAGTTAAAATTAACGAAATAAGATGGTATTCTAAAATTATTTATAACCTTTCTAAATAACACGGTTAATCCAAGTCAATATCCATTTCCTCCAACTGAACATAAGGTTTCAATGTTCTTGGATTCATAATGACATTGGACTCGACCGAAAAGATGGTATAGATCTCCTTTTGGGCCAATACCTCCACCGGGGTACCATGAAAGAGTTTTCGGCCATTTTTGAGCATCAGAATACGATCGGCATACATGGCGGCAAAATTGACGTCGTGCACAATCAGCACCACCATGAATCCTTTTCGGGCAAGTGCTCGAGCAATGGCCAGTACTTTCTGCTGATAGTGCAGATCCAATGCCGAAATCGGTTCATCCAATAACAACAACGCATCCGGATTATCCCATATCTGCGCTAAGATCCGTGCAAGATGAACACGCTGCTGTTCACCGCCAGAAAGGCTCAAAAAATCCCGTTCAGCAAAAGCAGATACCCCACAAAGTTCCATGGTTTCGGCTACGATCTTATAGTCCTGTTGCTTGGGTGTATTCTTATAATGCGGATACCGTCCCATCAGCACAATCTCTTCCACGTTAAAACTCAATGTCATCTGTTGCTGCTGGCTCAGTAGAGCTCTGCATTTGGCCAAAGCCGCAGGCTCGTATGCCGACAGTGCCTTGCCATTGAGATGAACAGCTCCCGAATCCGGCTTCTTTTCACCACAAAGCACCCCCATCAGCGTCGATTTACCAGCGCCATTGGCGCCTAGGATTGCCAGAATTTCTCCTTTGCGCACCTGAAAGGTAATATCCTTCAGGAGCTTTCGTCCGTTCACTTCGTAGTTGATCTTCTCTACACGTAGCATAATGCGATTATTTTTTAAGCTTCTGCCAAAAGGCTATTTATCTTTGATTAAAATATACAAGAATACCGGTGTACCCAGTAAAGCTGTAATCACGCCGATGGGCAATTCGATGGGTGCCACAGCGACCCGTGCAATCACGTCTGCCAATGTCAACACCAGTGCTCCTAATAGTAATGAACCAGGAAGCACAAATCGGTGATCCGCCCCACCCATCAGGCGAACTGTATGTGGAACAATCAATCCCACAAAACCAATAATACCCGACACCGCAACGGATGCTCCCACAGCAAGCGTGGATAAGACAACCACCCAGCGTTTGACGCGATCGGTACGCATACCCAAAAGGTCCGCCTGCAACTCCCCGAGTGAAAAAGCGTTCAATGACTTTCCAAAAAAAGGCAAGATCAGCACCGGGATCAAAATAAATGGCGCCAAAGCCCTTAGGTTATCCCAAGTAGCCCCGCCAAGACTGCCCAACATCCAAAATGTGATGGTACGTAACTGTTGCTCCGTCGACATATAAGTCATCAAACCCGTCAGCGCACCAGCAAAGGCATTGATGGCAATACCCGCCAACAACATCGTCGTCACGTTTGGACGGCCATTTTTACTGGCGATACGGTAAACCAAAAAAGCGGTTAAACCAGCGCCCACAAAAGCACCAAACGCCAATATATAATATCCAATCCATGCCGCTAAAGAGGTGAAGAGAAAAGTTTCAAAGGCAATAATCAGTACCGCAAAAAGGGACGCTCCCGACGAAATCCCGATCAATCCTGGCTCTGCCAATGGGTTGCGGAATATACCCTGGATCGCAGCACCCGATATACCAAGTGCTGCACCCACCAAAAGTCCGAGCAAAAGACGCGGCATACGAATCTCAAAAAGAACATCTCCTTGCATATTGTGCACAGCTTCGGCACTCCCAAAGTGCAATTTTTGCGTCAACATCGTTAAGATATCAGCGGACGGAATATGGTAGGCCCCCATCCCCAAGGCAACAATACTTACAACACCCAATACCAGGCCCAAAGCCAATAGGATAAATTTCTGTTTCTTTTGCACCGGCTTTATTTTGAATCCATCACTTTTCCAAATCCACGGTGCAATTCTAAGATTGCGTCTGGCAGCCGGTTACTGAAATTTACCAGTAGTGAGGCATTCATCACCAAGATACGGTCGTTTTTACCCGCATTCGTAATACGCATACCCGGCAGTTTGAGGATAGCTTCCTCTCCGCCAAGACTACTCGCGCCAAAATCAAATAGCAACACAATATCTGGATTGGCCTGCACCAGCGCTTCCGTCGTATAAGGTTTGAAATCCGAAAATTCCTGAACCGCATTTTTACCACCAGCCAGATTAATCATCGCATCCAGGCTACTGCCCTTACCTGCCACACTCATGGTACCTGTACCACGCGCATATAAAAACAATACTTTCGGTGCTGCTTTACCCTGATTTTCCTTCTTTACTAATTCCATGGTATGATCCAAGCTTACTTTCGTGCGGGAAACCAGATTTTTACCGGCAGCAGATTCACCGACGGCATCTGCGACCTCCTGGATGTAACGAAGTGCACCCGGAACAGAATAGTTTGGTTTAATGGAGACAAACTTCACACCAGCCGCACGAATCTGCTGAATGACCGATTTGGATACATCGCCTTCATTCGCAATGACGATGCTTGGTTTAAAAGATAACAGACCTTCGGCCGAAACCGACCGATTCTTGCTTACCCTCGGCAAAGCCGCCGCCGCTTTGGGCGATATACTTGTCACATCGGTAGCGACCATGCGCTCGCCTACTCCCAGTCCGTAGATCGTTTCGGTCAACGAACTGTTTAACGTAATGATTCTCTGCTGTGCCGTCGCCCATCCACCGATTTGCATCACAAAACACAGTATAACAACATAAAATCTACTCATCGTAATTCTTTATCTCCATGATGGCGATAGCGGATTTCCAGGAATGGTTTTCGCATCTCGCCGTTCAACTTGAGTACAAAACAAATCAATAATCAGTCTAAATACAAATTATATCGAATCTTTTAGAATAATACTCCACAACGTAAAAAGAACTATAAAACACTAATAAACAACAATATAACTCTTGAAATAAACTACTTTTCAGTCCACAAAAAACGGATTAAATAGAATTTATGACATTTTGCATAGAGAAAAATTCAGACGGATTACCGTTTTTTGTAACATTATTTAGAATTAGTAAAAATAAAAATAGTGTTTAGAAGCATCTCATCTATTCGAACAAGCACCCTGATCGCCTTATGTGCCTGCCAGGTTTATACCCTGCAAGCACAGGAAAAATGGAAAATCTCCGGTGTATTGAAAAACGAATCCAATAAAGGCGTAGCCAATGCGACCGTATATCTTTATCCGGACAAATATGCTTTTAAAACAGATACTGCAGGCAGGTTTCAATTCAGTCAGCTCTATGCGGGACGCTACGAATTACAGGTACAGGCCATGGGTTATCAGCAGTACCGCCAAGTTATCGATTTGGAAGACAAAAATCAGCAGTTGAACATTGTGTTAAAAGCTGAAGAACGGCAGATGGATGTAGTTGATGTGCAGGGTAAAGTGCAGGCTGTAGACAATCTCGTTAAGGCCGAAAATGCAGCCATGCCCGTTAAAGTCATCACCAAACGTGAAATTGAGCTTATGGGCAGCCGCCGTCTGGATGAAGTTTTAAAAGAACAGACGGGTATCGCCATCGTTAACGATATTGCCGGAGGCTCCAGAGCCGTCGGTGTACAGATCCAGGGATTCAGCAGCAACTACGTGATGGTCCTTGTAGACGGACAACCCATGCTGGGGCGCAACAGTGGCAACTTTGACTTATCTCGTATCTCGGTGACCAACATCGAACGTATCGAAATCATCAAAGGCGCATCCTCCTGCTTATACGGCAGCGACGCATTAGGTGGTGCGATCAATATCATTACACGCCATGGTGCTATCACACCACAGGCACAGGCATCGCTTCTTTATGGCAGTCTCAATACCGTTGATGCAACACTGGAAGCAGAAACACCTTTTGCTAATCAACGCGGAAGCGCCGTCTTTTCGGGCAATTACTACCGCACGGATGGTTTTAATACCGACAAGCAGTATCTGGACTCCAAGAGCACCACTTTTCCTCCCTATACGAACTATAGTTTCCAGGGGCGAGTACGTTATCGTACAAGCAAAAATGGGACTTTGGGCGTTACAGGGCGTTATGCAGCCCGAGAATCTGAAATGATCAATGCATGGTCAGAGTCGGCCACACTACAGGATAAACAAAAAGATCAGGACATCAACCTTTCGGCAAGTTACGACCATAATTTCGAGTCGGGACTGCGCAGTATGACGCGTTACTATTTCTCGCGTTTCCATTCCCAGATTGCCGCACAATGGTTGCAACAAGGTATTGTTGCCAGTGCCGAGCAATTTGGTCAAAATGTACACCGCATTGAACAGCAATTTGCGTATAGCCCCGCACAGCAGGTTAAACTTACCGGCGGTATAGGCGGTAGCCTTGAACTGATGGACAACCAGGATCTGGATGCCAAGCGCTCTTTGAACAGCGCATTCGCCTATTTGCAGACCGAATGGAAACCTGTAGACCGCTTATTGACGACACTGGGTCTACGCTACGATCAGACCAATGTCTACAATGGCCATCTGAGTCCAAGTTTGGGTCTACAATACCATGTCAGTCCTAAGCTTTTGATTAAAGGTGGTATCGGAGCCGGATTCAAGGCACCCGACTATAAGATGCGCTATCAGGTCTTTTTCAATCCAGCAGCCAACTATTTGGTCGTCGGTTCAGAGCGCGTAGCCGATGTGATTGCAGCTATGGATCAAGCTGGAGAACTGAGTTATAAAAACAGCTATATGCTCAATTTGGTGGCGGGTAACCTCAAAGCCGAAACCAGCATTTCAAACAATATTGGACTTACCTGGAGTCCGTCCAATAGATTTCATGCCGATTTCTCGGTCTTCTACCATCGGATCAACAATCAGATCAACACAGTCAGTGTGGGTAACGGGACCAAAGTAGCACAGATCTATAGCTACCGCAACCTGCCCAAAGCAATGAATAAGGGATTCGAAGTTTCATTGACCTATCAGGCAACCAAAGATCTGCTATTGTCGATGGGCTATCAATACCTGCTTGCCAAAGACCTGAGTGTTTTGGATAGTATTGCCAAGGGAAGTTATCCCTATAACCAGATCAACGATCCCGCTACAGGCGAATATCGCCAGAGTAAAAAATCAGATTATTGGGGTATTGAGGACCGTTCGAGACACATGTTCAATGCAAAAGCTCAATATGAATATAAACCCTGGGGCGTCAATGTCAATGCGCGGGTCAATTTCAGAAGTGCCACACCTTTTCAGGAATATAATGGCAACCAGTTTATCGACAAATATGACATCTTTATCCCCTATCACACACTCGTCAATATGACTGTGGAAAAGAGTCTGATGAACCGCAGATTGACACTGCGTCTAATCGGTGACAATTTATTCAATTTTACAAGCCGTTATTTACTCGGGCAACCTGGACGTGTTATTATGGGCGGCGTGAGCTACCGTTGGATAAAAGAATAATAAGGACTAATGAACAAGAATTTAGCACACAAAGTACAAGATAAAAGATGAGAACGATTCGCATGATTATTGGAGAATGTAGCATCTGGCTTTCCTTTCACAAGATTGACCGTTGTATTTTTTCAGCACTATTGTTATTGACAGTGGTATCCTGTGGGAAAGACAAAGACTATACGATCGGATTAGAAGATGGCAAAAGTACCTTGATCAAAGATCTTGCTGGCGATACCGATGCAGCCATGGGCGAAGGTACTGAAGGAAAAGAGCAAAGACCATTTTTTATATTTCTTTTTCGTTTTAAAGACCAAAAGCAAATATGGGTTAAGACCAAAGCCGATTCTGCGCAGTGGCTTAAAACAAAAGATTGGGATATTGCCTTTACAGGTCCTTATAATTCAGAGATCTATGTGAACAATTCCCAGCATGAATACAATCCGGGGTATGGTGGCCAGGCAAATAATACCGCTGTGGTTTTACTGCGACAAGCCTATCAGAGTGTCACTGTAGCCCCTTCGGATGAAGAGTTTAATAAAAGTGAAGTAAACAAAATTGGCTGGGCAGCAACCGATGGTTCGGATGGCTGGTTTCGTTATAGTTTGAGCACCCATATTATGCAGGCGCTCCCCAATCGTACCTATGCGATTCGCTTACCCGATGGCAAATATGCCAAATTACAACTGATCAATGCCTATAAGGGAAATCCCGCGGCGGTAACCAACCTCAATTGGCCTGCCCCATACTATACATTTAAATATTATGTACAGCAGGATGGCAGCAAAGATTTAAATACAAACACATTATAATAAGGAAAAATTACACAATTAAATTAAAGATGAATAGATTATTTACAACAGCAGCACTACTATGTGCATTGAGTTTAGGTTTTACTTCTTGTAGCAAGGATGATGATAAGGTAGAGCAAGTCGAGCCGGAATACCAAGCTAAGGTTATGGTCAAAGACGGTGAAACTGTTGATTTAACAAAGGTTTCCAAAACCATCAATACACAAGGAACAATCAAGCGTACAGGCAATACCTATTCACTTCGTAACTTTAAACAATTTACAATCGGTGAAGATGGAAAAGCAACAACAACTGCTGCGCAAACCTATTATTTTGATTTTAAAGAGAACGATGGCTTAAATGCGAGCGATTTTATTGTTTCTTTTAACGCGAAAAGCTCCAATGTAGATTTAATAACAAATAATGTTAAAGGCTACACCTTATCCTTTATTGACAAAGCTTTTGAAGATGTAAAATCTACCGACCAGTTTACGTCTGCGTCAAATAATCTTTTAGGACTTCAATCGTCTTACGCGCCAAATGTAATTGGTTGGGCGAATTATACAGGACAACCAAATCACCAAGTTCTAGCTGTAGCAAATCGAACAATTATCATTTCAAAGGAAGGTAAACCCTTTTTTAAAATTAGGATGAATAATGTTTATGAGAATGAAACGATGAATCGTGAAATCGCACCAAACAATTATTTTTTCTACTCCATCGATTACCAAGAGTTTAAATAGTATCAACATAGCAGCTGGTTAAAATTCCAGCTGCTTTTGTTAACCAAAAATCAAAAACCGAAAAAAATATATTAAATACCAATTTTCATACACACTTTATCAGCAAAAGATTTTATCTTTACTATTATTTAGAATCAATTTAAATAAAAATAACATACTAACAACCCTACTACATGTATAGAAAAGGGACAAGGTATCAACTAACACAAAAAACTAGTAACAATGAAAATAAAGAAACGCAGCAACCTATTAAAATTCATACCGGTATTGGCATTTTTAATTGTGTTGGGGTCTTGTAGCAAAAGCGAGCCCACAGTAGTAGAGCCTGAACCAGATCCTGTTGCACCAGAAGCTATGTTCAACCGTTTGATTACGGTTAAGAACTTTGGCGAAGACTTACCTGCTGGAAGTGCACCAACCACAGCGCAATCACCAATATATTACAGCCTGGAACAGAACAAAGCCGTGACGTCGGATTATAAACTAACCGCACGATGGGACATCTCTTGCTCAGAAATATACCGCAGTTTTATCAATTGCAACAATACAGCAAACGGATTTGGTAAAGGTGGTCCAGGGAAAGGCGGTATACTCATTGTGAAGAAAAAATTTGAAGATGTAATCGATATCCCTTCAGACGCCGAGTTTCGCAAAGGTGAAAAAGCATATGGTACAGATGATTCAGGAGCATTTGGTGAAGGTCTAGGTTGGTATTTATATGATTTTGATGGCGTAATCAAAGGTGGTGGAGCGGAAAACAAAAAACACGTTTGCTATCCAATTGAAAGCAATACATTGATCGTCCGTACAGCTCAGGGAAACTATGCCAAGATCAAGATACAAAGTATCTATAAAGACCTCTTGGATCCAAAAGATTGGTTTAAAGATTCACCAACACCATTCTTTACATTCCAATATGTACTTGCCAAAGCTGGCAGTACCAAATTTGTGATTGCTAACTAAATAATATAAGCTAAGCGTTCTGATTTAGACACTAAACTAACATGAAAAGAATATACAGCATTTTAAGCTTCCTTTTTTTAGGATTGCTGCTAACCCGCTGCACCAAAACGGAAGAATTAGCCTTACTTCCTGCAGATAAGATACTCGAATACAAGGTCACCAACCTCCCTAATGATGAGGTTATCTATGGCGCCATAGACAATGAAAAAAATGTCATTACGGTATATCTCCCTTATTATTATGGGTTGCTCGTCATCGACCCTACTATTAAAGTCGCGAATGGTGCCAATTTAACAGAAGAAATTTTGCCTGTTAAAACAGATGAAAAGAGCCAGACGTATACCGTAAAATCCGCTACAGGTACCACAAGAACCTATAGCTTAAAGATTGAATTACAAAGTACACCATCTTTTGAAGCGACTTTTGCATCGACATCTTCTATTTCGCTTACAAAAGGTCCTGGCGCTGGTTTCCCGGCGATTAATGGAACCTTTATGCATACCAACCCTGCATTGGTGAGTATTGCACTGATTAATCAAGAAACGAAAGAACGGTATCAAATGGCTACGCCGAATAGCCTGAAAGTATCGGGGATTGGATACCAATTAAGCTATACGGGTACCGAACGGGAAAACCGCATTCCATCCGATATTAAAGCAGGTACCTATGATGTAGAGGTTACCAACATCAACCATACCATTACATTAGCCAATCCGCTCAAAATTACATATCGTCAACCTGACGTAATTGTTAGCTTATTGGGTCTAAATTTGGTAAAAAATAAAGATTGGACCATAAAAGCTGGCCTAGATAAGGTTATTCTAGATCCTACGGCCGTTATCATGACACTCAATGGAAAAGATTATCCATTGACTATTAAATCTTATAACCGTACCGAAATGACAGTTTCATTACCAGCGACTCTTCCAATCGGAACCTTTGATAATTTGCAGATCAAATTCCAATTTAAAGACTGGGCCGATGTTGTAAAGACACAGTTGTCTCCAAGTACAATAACGGAATCATAAACAAGCATCCACAGTATGCCATGGTGGCATCAAAATTAAATAAATTAAAACAAAAGGAGATCTCAACATGAACTCAAACATCAAAACTATCTTAAAATCAGCGATGGCCGTGACTGTGCTATCGGCAGCAGTATGGGCAGCAGCCCCAACAACAGAATCAGCAACAGCTCCTTTAGCGCTGAACCAAGCTAAGGCAAATAGTAACTACACTGTTGTAGGTCAATGGTGGAGCCCAGCAGCTGCAGCAACTTGGCCTGCAGTATATGTCGACCTTGCTACAGGTGCACAAAGCTTGAGTAGCTCTGGTCAAGTTGCATTCTTTAGCCATGTAAATGGTTCGATCAAGGCTAATGGATCTTATTCGATCAGAACGGTAGCAAAAGACATCGCTTCCGTTACAGCATCAGATTGGGCAACAGCGACTCCAGTATCATCACAGGGTAGTGGCGAATGGTATGAATATGATTTAGATAGCCATGCAAACCAAGCAATCCAACCTTTGACAGTGTTGGTCGGAAATTCTTCCGGAGCTTCGTATGCTGTTAAGTTAATTAATTTTACAAATGTTGGCCAACAAGTAGTGGCAGGTCAATTACAAGTAAAAGCAGATACCAATATCGAAGTTAAGGCATTATAGTCCTTCCTATTTAATGAATGAAAGATTCCGCAACCTGGTGGATGGGTTGTGGATCTTTTTAGCCTAATCAACATCCGCATAACGATTTTTTTAACCAAAAAAATTATGCAACACTCATTTTTGAAAAAACAAATACATATCCTTCAATTTCTAGCTATTTCTATGCTAGCACTAACATGCTGGTCCTGTAAAACGGAATACCCCAGCCTACCCTACAACGACATCGAATCTTTTAGCATTCAGGATGCTGATGGCAAAATCTTGTCAGCCAGCATTGTGAATGACCAGATTATCTTATATTGGCCTCCATTGGTGGAGCAGCCCGAAAACATTACACCTACGATTAAAGTTTCGGAATTAGCGACTATTACGCCTGCATCGGGTACACCGATAAAACTCCAATCCGAAAAACCCATCACCTATACTGTTCGGGCACAGGACGGATCCAGCAAAAACTATACATTGACCTTCCAATACAATCAGCCCATAGTACAAGCTACATTTAACAGTTTATCGTCTGGTCAATACTATATCACTGATCCGAATACTTTTACTTTTATCGGAGAAAACATTATACCCAACGAGACACAAACTAAAGGCTATTTAATAGATAAAGATGGAAAAGAAACATTACTTTCGTTTAGCAAAAATATAGTACCCACTAATTTTGCTGTTACTTTTACTGCTCCAGATGACTTCAAAGCAGGTACTGGCTATAAGGTCAAATTGGTCTCAGGCCGTTATTCCATCGTAAGCGATTCATTTGAGGCTGTCTTACCTAGCATCCTCAATCTATTAATAAAGAGTAATCTCTTATATAGCGTTAAAAAAGGAGAAAACTTTGTGGCTCCTTTGCAAAGTAAAGTCCTTTACGAGCGTTATTTTGAAAGCGATTTTGACCATTTCATCGCAGTTGACAATCTGAATAAAGAATATACTATAAACAATGCGGTATTTGATGTGAACGCAATGACGGTTACCATCCCTATACCGTCCAACGTAGCGGGTAGTGGAATCAACAAGCTAAAAATGGTAGACAAATCAGGAAAAGTATTGTTAGAGGATACTTATTATATCACGCTAAACTAATATGCTGTATAGCAGATAAATTAATCGTGATTATCACTAATCAAACAAAGCAGTTTATCATAATCGCATTAGCAGCTATTATTGTATACAGCTGCGGCAAAGGTAAGTTTACACCAGAAGAGCCAACGATTGTCCCTCAACCTGAAGAAACCTTACGCCAACAATATAGTAAACCGGTAACGCAATGGCCAGCTGCCGCTTGGTACAACAATATTAAGGTACGTGAACTGGCCGCTTTACCCGAAAACCCATCGAAAGATAAGGCCGAGCTAATAGCACTTGGCAAAGCCTTATTTTTCGACCCCCGTACCGGTAATGGCATGAAGACTTGCGCTTCATGTCATAATCCGGACACCTACTGGATCGACCAAAAAACAACGGCAGATGGTATCGCACTGCATCACCGCAATACACCTTCCATGGAAAATATCTGGTACCTGGAAGGCAGACTCTTCCACGATGGCCGCGCAAAGACTTATCGAGAGCAGATTGCCGAAGCCATCAACTCCCCGATCGAAATGGGCGGCAATACAGCTGCTTTACCCTCTAAGCTGCAAGCTATACCAGGCTATCTTCGTTTATATGAGGCGGCTTACTCGAGCCAGACGATGAGCGTCGAAGGATTGCTGGATGCCATAGCAGCGTATTCAAGATCAATTAGTAGTGGTGAAACCGCCTTTGACCTTTTTATCAAAGGAGATTACCAGGCATTAAACGATGCACAGCTCGAAGGCCTTCATCTGTTTCGCACAAAAGGGAAATGCATCAACTGCCATAATGGTGCCTTCTTTACAGATCTCGATTTTCATAACCTGGGTTATGCTGTTACCAGCAAAGGTGCCTTGGACAATGGTCGCTTTGAGGCAACAGGACTGGAAACAGACAAAGGTAAATTTCGCACGCCGGGACTGCGCAATGTGGTCCATACTGCACCCTACCTGCACAATGGTAGTATTGCAAGCTTAAGTGAACTGATCAACCTGCTAAGTCAGGGCATGCCCCAAAAGACAGGACAACAGATCAATGGGACCTTATCGCCACATATCCAAAATGTCCGATTAAGTAGTAAAGAACAGGAAAATATCTTGGCTTTTTTGGAGAGTTTATCCAGTGTGCCAAGCAAAACAGAGCGACCTGTATTGCCCTAAAATAAAAAATCCCAAAGGGAATACCTTTGGGACATTTTGAGTACTCCACAGTAGCGGAGGCATCAAAAATTAAATAAATTGGCACAAAATTAGGTTTTTATATTAAATAAAAAAGTAAAAAAGTATTAAATTTCAGATAATTATCCATTTTGTAGCGAATCAACTACAAGAACAGGGAACAAAATGCGCATTATATAATGAGTCGAATCCGCCAAATAGTTGGTCTATTAATCACAATAACTGCTATAACAGCTTGTCAGAACGGCAGTAAAACAACAACTCTGCCCGATGAATTTATTAGTCCAAAAACAGGAACAAAAAAAGAATTGACTCTCGACTCAATCTACCTGTATGCCAAACAGCTATACCGCTGGCAGGAATCACTCCCTTCATATACCACATTTGATCCGCGGACGAAATATGCCCAAATAGAACCAGAACAAACGGCTTATGAGCGGGCACTTTTTGCCCTCAGCCAATACGCTTTGCACAAGAAAGATAGACCTTACGAATTGTCGACCATCCCCAATAAACCCAAATATTCATATTTGGAGCGTCGTCGTAACGACAAGAAAAGTAGTGGTCATATGGCTAGCATAGAAACACCCTACAGGTACGCTACACACCTGTCCTACTGGTCTGCGGGAAACAAACGGATTGCTTATGTTTATATCCCCTCCTTTCCCCAGCTACAGACAGTGAAGGCCGAACTGGATCAGCTTGCATTCGAACTGGCTCAAAAGCAAGTTACTCATCTCATCCTCGATCTACGTCATAACGGTGGCGGTTATGTGGAGACCGCAGAATATTTAGCCAACCTCATTAGCCCAGCCAAACTGGATAAAAAAGTTATGTTCAGCGAGCAATTTCATCCGAATGTACAGCAAGGCAAGGCAAAACTACTCCTTAAACAACCCTATCTGGATGCAAACGGCAAAGTGGTCCAATACAAAGGACGCCCTGCCACCCTCGCCGATGTAGATTATAGTGAAAAAGCCAATACGCATTACTTTATCAAAAAGGGACATTTCAATTCACTACAGCAGCTGTCATGCATTGTATCTGAACGCACGGCTTCGGCAAGCGAACTCCTGATCAGCAGCTTCAAACCTTATATTCCGATACGCCTGATTGGTCAGCAGACCTTTGGCAAACCCGTAGGTTTTTTTTCAGTCCACATTGGAGATTTCGATGTATACCTGGCCTCATTTCTCATCCGGAATGCCAATGGCTGGTGTGATTATTTTGATGGCATACCCGTCGACCTGGCCTTAGCTCCTGTAGAAACCTCCCGCCATCCCGGGGATCCAAAAGAAGCCTGGCTTTCAGCAGCGCTAAAAGACATTACAAAAGACGAAAATCTCACAGCAATTTCGTCGGTTACTTATTTTTCGATGCCAGCAGACGAAAATTTGCTACTTAAAACAAATTTTAGGTTAAAGTAAGAAATTTATTGCAACTGGATTTTGTCATAATTATGTTTAAATTAAAACCATTTTTCATAGATGATAAAGCAGAAAACAGCATAAATTTGTGGAAATAAATACGAATCTTTGTATAGAATCGTTATAAATAAAAATAAGAACATGTTAAGTCAACATATCAAAGAGCAAACGCACGCAGCTCACCAAAACGTAGAAGGAACGATCGTGCGCCAATTGAAAAATATTCGTTCAGAAGCAGATTACGCAGAAGTATTGAAAGGCTTTTATGCTTATTTCCGTGCCGTAGAAGATAGTATCGCTCCTTTTGTAACCGCAGAAGTATTGCCCGATTTGGCTGAACGCCGCAACTCATCTTACATCAAAAGCGATATCGAAGCTTTGGGTGGTAACGTAGATAACCTGCCAGAAGCAAATGCTCCAGCAGTAGCAAATATACAAGAAGCACTTGCATCATTATATGTCCTAGAAGGTTCAATCATGGGTGGTCCGTATATCGTGCAGATGCTCAACAAATATGGCGTTACCAAAGGAACTTCTTTCTTCGAAGGTTATGGCGAAAATAGCCGTGAGATGTGGGCTGGATTTACAGCGGTATTAAACAAATATTCAGAAGATCCGGCGACTTATGATCGTGCAGTAGAGATTGCAAACCAAACTTTTTATAACTTTGGCGAAGTATTCACTCCTATCGCCAGTGCGAACTAAAATTGGAGTGTTCGTGTTTAATCCCATAAATGGAGCAAAAAGACAACAAATCTAAATGGCTTAAGCGTGCCGGAATTGGAGCATTTCTCTTCTTTCTGGCCAAAGGACTCGTATGGCTCGCTGTATTCTTTTTCGCAGCGAAGTCCTGCAGCATATCTATTTAACACAACGTATGAAGCATTCATCTGACGCGCAAAAAATGCGTCAGATGAATGCTTCTATTCAATCAGACCTTTTTCAATCCAATCCGCTTTTTTAGCCCGGACTAGTGTCCATTCCTGAAAAAGGTTTACAAAAACCTAATATTAAAATCTTAAATTTAATATTATGAAAAAGCGTATGACAAAACGTAAATCAGGGGGACAGCAAGTTTACAGCGATAGCTTCAAGATCCTCGTTTCCAGAGAATACCTTGCCGGCAAGCTGAG
>Ga0213829_1000194_pt1 | contig 74160 bp, 77 predicted proteins | sample MC6MC0896MG_FD_180665 | JGI IMG/M metagenome (GOLD analysis project Ga0213829, IMG submission 180665) | Enriched soil aggregate microbial communities from Iowa State University, Ames, United States - MC6-MC0896-MG | ecosystem: Environmental > Terrestrial > Soil > Unclassified | place: USA: Iowa... | reverse complement strand
GAAGGGCACCTCGACTGAGGTGCCCTTTTTCTTTGTCTGAATTTTATCTCTGCAGGTTTTCCCGCCTGCCCCCGCCACCTTGCCGACCTGCCTGCACAGCCTTTCCAGGGCGTGCTCCGACGGCGAGCGCCAGCAAGATCAGCAGCATCGACGCCAACCCCAATGTACTTGGCCATTGCCCCAGTATCAGCATCGAACTGACGATGCCGAACAGCGGGATCAGCAGCGACAGCGGTGCTACCTGTGATACCGGGTATTCGCGCAGCAGCAGGTTCCAGCCCCAGTAGCAAAACAGCGTCGCGCCGTATACCTGAAACGCCAGCGAAAACAAGGTAAACCCGTGCAACTGGGCCGGCAGCGCGGTGAATGGTGCTGAGCCGTGTGCAAGCCAGGTCAGCAGTAATAGCGGGATTGGCGGGAACAGGCTGGCCCAGACCACAAAAGCAAAGATTTCCTGCACCTTCGACTTTTTGATCAGTACATTGCCAATACTCCAGGCCAGGGCGCTGGCGATTACCAGCGCTAAACCGACAGTGCTGACGGTGCCTGAGCCATCCACCAGCACGCCGAACAGGCCAAGAGCCGCCAGGCATATGCCGATCAGTTGTGGCCGATTCAGGCTTTCGCCAAACCACAATACGCCCCAGCCCAAGGTGAAAAACGCACTCAGCTGAATCAGCAGCGAGGCACTGCCAGGTGGTACGCCCAAAGCGATGCCCTGGTTGATAAGCGCCCACATGGCCACGCCGAAGATCAAGCCGTAGCCGGCCAGCCAGCGAAACCTTACCTGCGGCCGCTTGACCACGAATACCCAAGGCACGGCGGCGAGGCTGAAGCGCAGCGCGGTCAGCAGCAGCGGATCGATCTCGGCCAGGCCGAGCTTGGTGATGGGGAAGTTCAACCCCCAGATGGCCGTGACCATGACGGCCAGGCACAGGTGCTTTTTCTGCATTGTCAGACTTTTCCCGGAACAACGAGCGCACAGGCGCGAGAGCGGGAAATATGCGAGAAATGGCGCTGGCCTGCTTTCAGCTTGAGGCCAACTATCATTAAAATCAGGCCATGAAAGAATCTCTCGGTCTTGATCCTTACCAGAACGTCCCGCGTGATGCGGTGGTGACGGTGCGTGATTACGCCGACGGCCAGGTATTTGCCGCGCACAGCCATCAACGCGGGCAGTTTGCCTACGCCTCATGTGGCGTCATCACCGTGTTTACCGACAGGGGTAATTGGGTGGTGCCGCCCCAGCGGGCTATCTGGGTGCCGGCGCGGCTGGGTCATGCCATGCACATGCGTGGCCCGGTCACCATGCTCAACACCTATATCCGCGAGCCTGCTGCACTGGCTTTGGGCTTGCCGGAGGCGTGCCAGGTGTACGGTGTATCTGCACTGCTACGGCAGTTGCTGGACAAGGCGATTGAGGTCCCTGCGCTGTATGCCGCAGAGGGGCGTGATGGCCACCTGATGGGCCTGTTGTTGCATGAGATAGCGGCCATGCCAGCGCTGTCGCTGAATGCGCCACTGCCGCATGAGCCGCGGCTGGCGCACGCCTGCCGTGAGTTTCTCGAGCAGCCTTCACTGGAGGTCGGCATTGACGCCATGGCCCAGCGCACGGCCATGAGCCGGCGCACGTTCACCCGCCTGTTCAGGGCGCAGACCGGCATCAGCTTCATCGAATGGCGGCAACAGGCTTGCCTGCACGCGGCGGTGATCAGGTTGGGCAACGGCGAGCCAGTCACGCAGGTGGCAATAGCGCTTGGCTACAGCAGCTCAAGTGCCTTTGCGACTGTTTTCAAGCGGGTGTTGGGCGAGGTGCCGAGCCGTTATATGGCGGAGTCAGCAAGCGGCAGGAGAGGCGGTTAGCGAGGCGTAGCCACCGGGGCCGCAAGGCTGCGGCCCGGCAGTTTTTACATCAGTGCAGCTTGAGTCGCGGTTCGGTGCCGCGGCCGATCTTGCTGCCAATCATCAGCATCGCCGTGCGGAATGCGCCATACAGCGCCATCTGGTGCATGCGGTACAGCGACACATAGAACATCCGCGCCAGCCAGCCTTCCAGCATCACGCTGCCGGTCAGGTTACCCATCAGATTGCCCACTGCCGAGAAGCGCGACAGCGAGACCAGCGAGCCGTAATCCTTGTAGACATAGGTTGGCAGCGGCTTGTTCTCCAGGCGCGCTTTCAGGCTCTTGGCCAGCATCGAGGCCTGCTGGTGCGCAGCCTGCGCGCGAGGCGGCACATTGCGGTCGCTGCCCGGTTGTGGGCATGCAGCGCAGTCGCCAAAGGCGAAGATATCGTCATCCAGTGTGGTCTGCAGGGTAGGGCGCACCACCAGCTGGTTGATCCGGTTGCTTTCCAGGCCGTCGATATCCTTGAGGAAGCCCGGCGCGCGAATACCTGCCGCCCACACTTTGAGGCTGGCCTGGATGACTTCGCCGGAGGCGGTTTTCAGGCCATCTTCGGTCACTTCACTGACCGAGGCGTTGGTCAGCACCGTTACCCCGAGTTTCTCCAGGGTCTTGTGCACTGGCACGCTGATGCGCTCAGGCAATGCCGGCAACACCCGCGGGCCGGCTTCGATCAGTGTGATGTGCATGTCTTGCGGCTGAATCTTGTCCAGGCCGTAGGCGGCCAGCTCGTGCGCGGCGTTGTGCAGCTCAGCGGCCAGCTCGACGCCCGTGGCGCCGGCACCGACAATGGCCACGCTGATTTTTTCGCCCGCTGCATTACCGGCATGGGCGCGCAGGTAGTGATTGAGCAGCTGCTGATGGAAGCGCTCGGCCTGCTTGCGGCTGTCGAGGAACAAGCAGTGCTGCGCCGCGCCCAAGGTGCCGAAATCATTGGTATTGCTACCAACTGCAATTACCAGGGTGTCGTAGCCCAGGGTGCGCGCTGGCAGCAGCTCGCGGCCGTCTTCATCGAGGGTGGCCGCCAGCTGGATCTGCTTGCTCTCACGCTCCAGACCACTCATGCGGCCGAGCTGGAAGTTGAAGTGGTTCCATTTGGCCTGGGCGACGTAGTTGAGCTCGTCTTCCGAAGAGTTCAGCGAGCCGGCCGCCACTTCGTGCAGCAGCGGTTTCCAGATGTGGGTCAGGTTGGCGTCGACCAGGGTGATTTCGGCCTTTTTGCTCTTGCCCAGGCTTTTACCCAGGCGGGTCGCCAGTTCCAGGCCGCCGGCGCCGCCGCCGACAATCACGATGCGATGTGTCATGGAGATATCTCATAAGGTTAAACGAATGCTTGGCCCTGAGGGCCGGCGTCGTGGCCGAGGGGAGGGCGAGCGCAACGCAGCTCATAGCACCAGTCCACTCAACAAACGACTCAAGAGGCCCAGACCGATGGTCACTGCCACCACCAGCGCCAGGAGCAGCCACGGCCGAAAAGGCCTGCGCTCGACTTGGTGCTGAGGGGCTTTGAGATACTCATCGACGCGACGCTGATCTTCAGGATTCAGGCGGCTGGTCATGGTGGGCCTCGTCAGATAGACGCTTGAGACTGCACGAACGCTACAGGGTTCGTGCACCAGGCAGCGACGAATGATAATACTTTCTGTCTATGCCGCCGAGTGTACGCCACTGCAAAGACTCTCGGCAGTGGATCAAAGACTGATCCCGACATCGAAAACGATACTGCGTCCCAGGTTACCGCGCAGAAAATCCGGCGCGTCCGGGTGGGCGAACAGCACCCGGGCAAAGGTTGGTCCGACCAGCGACAACGACCGCCAGCCCTGGCGCAGGTATTCGGTCGGCGGCGGGAAATGGCTGTTCAGGTCGAGCACTTCACGCTTGAGGCTGGCAAAAGCGATGATATCCAGCTCGTTCAACTCCAGGCCGCGCTCGCGGTAATTGTGGGCTTTCTTGCGCAAGGTTGGAGCCAGGCGCAGCAGCAATTCCTGCGCGCTGATGCGTCTGGGCCGGGCTTCGCGGCGTACCAGCTGGCTCAGCGAGAAAGCACTGCGCCGCCGTTGCAGCTCTTCGCGCCACTCGTCATTCAGCCGCCGACCCTCATCGAGCACGAAAAATACCTCGAATGCCGCGTCGCGAAACAGCACGTCCGGCGGCTCCTGCCCGGCGGGGGTGAAGTCTTCGTTGCGGTAGGGAATATTCAGCCCCTGCAGCAGGCGCTGGCAGACCCAACGCTCGCGTTCCCATTTGCGGGCATTGGACAGAAAGGCATTGGCCTGTTCGGCCTGGATAGTAAGCAGGCGCAGGTAATCTGAGTCATCCATGGATCAAGCTTAGCCGCTAATCTGTGAAGGTAAGATGTTGTTTATCGATGAAAATCAGCCCACCTCCAGGTCAACGCGGTCCCGTAGGAGCGGCCTTGTGTCGCGAAAGGCCAGCGAAGCTGGCCTGGCGATATCAGCGGCGAAGCTGAAAATGTGGGGCCGCTGCGCAGCCCTTTCGCGACACAAGGCCGCTCCTACGCCGAGCGCGCCAGGTTTGGAAGAATGGATAGTCAACACAGGAGACATCAAACGTGATCAGCGCACAGGTCCTGTCCACCACCAGCCTCACCCTCGGCTGGCTGGCCTACCTGCCACTGCTGCTCTGGGCCATATCGCGCAGCAGCTGGATCGAACTGTGCAGCGATCGTCGCCGCCAACACCTGCTGTTCGGCGCGATATTCGCCTTGTTTGCGTTATGGCTGGTTCGCCGCGACTTCGACACCGGCGTCTCCTACCACTTCATCGGCATGACTGCCGTAACTCTGCTGCTCGACTGGCCGTTGGCGATCATCGCCGGCTTCATCGCTCAACTCGGGCTGTTGTCGCTCGGCCGGCAGGATTGGGCCGCGCTCGGCATCAACGGCCTGCTGATCGTCGGCCTGCCGGTGCTGGTTACCGAAACCTGCGCGATCCTGGTCGAGCGGGCGCAGCCGCGTAACCTGTTCATCTATATCTTTTCAGGCTTTTTCGCCGCTGCGCTGTCAGCCCTGCTGTGCCTGACGGCTGCGCTGGGCCTGCTCTGGGTCGATGGCCTGTTCGCCATGCCCGAGTGGCTGACGGACTTTGTCGGTTACCTGTGGCTGATGATGTTTCCCGAAGCCTTTATCAACGGCATGGTCCTCAGTGCACTGGTGGTGTTCTGCCCGGAATGGCTGGAGACCTTCAACCGCACCCGCTACCTGCAGGCGCCGTGGAAGGATGACGAGCGCTGAGGCCCATCACCCAGGCATGGACTCAGTGACGCGGCTCCAGATCAGCCGAATACAACTCATCTTCCGATTCCGGCGCGCCGGCAATCTTGTGTTCCTCAGCCGCCCAGGCGCCAAGGTCGATCAATTTACAGCGGTCGGAGCAAAACGGCCGGTTGACGCTGGCCTCGGTCCATTCCACAGGTGCGCCACAGGTTGGGCAATCAACGGACAACGGCTGGCTCATGGCTGGCCTCCTCGTAAAGTCAGGTAAAAGTGGTGCAACTGGTCGATCTGCTCGTGCAGCCAAGGCACATCGCGATCATTCACCAGCACATCGTCGGCATGCCGCAAACGCTCCTCGCGGGTCGCCTGAGCCGCCAGAATCGCCTGCACCTGCTCAGGGCTGGTGCCGTCGCGCTGCAATGTACGCTGCACTTGTAGCGCCTGCGGCACATCGATCACCAGCACGCGCTGGGTCTTGCGATACTGCCCCGACTCGATCAATAGCGGCGAAACATACACCGCATAGGGCGACTCGGCCTTGGCCAGGTAGCTGAAGATCTCCTGCCCGATCAACGGGTGCAGCAACGCTTCAAGCCAGCGCCGCTGTTCAGGGTCGGCAAAAATCAGCTGGCGCAGTGCCGCTCGATCGAGCTGGCCATCGCCTTGCAGCACGCCCGCGCCAAAGCGCTCGACGATGCTGGCCAACGCTGGCCGCCCAGGCTCGACCACCCAGCGCGCAGCCTGATCAGCGTCGACCAGGTGCACACCCAGCTCGACAAAACGCTCGGCCGCAGCGCTCTTGCCACTGCCGATGCCGCCGGTCAGGCCCAGGATCCAAGGGGAAAACGCCGCAGTGGCCATCAGATTCCAAGCAGTTGCAGGTAAGAGGCGTACATTTCATCACCCCAGAGCACAGCAATCCACCCCGCAATTGCCAGATACGGACCAAACGGCATCGCCGTGCCCAGCGAAGCGTTACGCCAACGCAGCAAACACAGGCCGATCAGTGACCCGACCAGCGACGACAACAGCAGCGTCAACGGCAGCACCTGCCAGCCACCCCAGGCGCCGAACAACGCCAGCAGCTTGAAGTCGCCATAGCCCATGCCGTCCTTGCCGGTCACCAGCTTGAATAGCCAGAACACCGTCCACAGGCTCAGGTAGCCCATCACCGCGCCCCACAGCGCGTCCGGCAACGGCACGAACATACCCGTGGCATTGAGCATCAAACCGATCCACAGCATCGGCAGCACCAGCACATCGGGCAGCAACTGATGCTGGCTGTCGATCAAGCTCAATGCCAGCAGGCACCAGGTCAGTAACAGCGCAGACAGCGCCTGCAGCCCGGGCCCGTAGTGCCACGCCACCACCAGCGACAGCCCGGCGCAGGCCAGCTCCACCAGCGGGTAACGCCTGCTGATCGCGCCCTTGCAGCCCGCGCATTGTCCCCGCAGCAGCAGGTAACTGAGCACAGGAATATTCTCCCAAGCCCGGATCCGATGCCCACAGTGCGGGCAATGCGAAGCCGGCAGCGCCAGATCAAACCGCCCATGTTCGGCGACCGGCAACTCCAGCACCTCCTGCGCTTCACGCTGCCACTGCCGTTCCAGCATGATCGGCAAACGGTGCACCAACACATTGATGAAGCTGCCCACCAGCAAGCCCAGCAGTGTCGCCAAACAGGTGAAATAAACCGGCTGTGCGGTCAAAAGCGTCCACAGATTCATATTCAGACCAAACTACCCAACTGGAAAATCGGTAGATACATCGCCACCACCAAACCACCGACCAGTACCCCGAGGATCAGCACGATGGCCGGCTCGAGCAGGCCGGTCAACTGATCCAGCGCCTGGTTCACCTGCTCTTCATAATGACTGGCGGCCTTACCCAGCATCTGATCCAGCGTGCCACTGGATTCGCCGATGGCCGCAAGCTGCACCAACAACGGCGGAAACAACCGATCCGCACTCATCGCCTGATGCAACCCCAGCCCATTGGCCATGCCCTGACGCAAACGCAGGATCGCCTGCTCATGCACCACGCCACCACTGACCGACGCCACTGTCGCCAACGCATCCAGCAATGGCACCCCCGCTGTGTACGCTGTGCCCAAACTGCGGGCAAAACGCGCCAGTGCCGCCTGCGCCAGCAACCGCCCCAGCACCGGCACCTCAAGCACCCGCAAAGATATCCACAAGCGCGCCACAGCGTTGTGCCGATACAGCCAGCGCAGCGCCACTGTGGATAACACCATCAATGCCCCCAGCCAAGGCGCATGCCGCGCCAGCCCTGTGGACAAGTCCAGCACCCACTGGGTGAACGCCGGCAAGCTCTTGTCAAAACCGGCAAACAACCCCTGAAAGCGCGGCACCACCTCCAGCAGCAGCAGCGCCGAAACCCCCAGCCCCGTCAGTAACAGCAGCAGCGGATAAATCATCGCCTTGCGCACCCGCCGCTGCAGCGCCTGACGCTGCTCAAGCATGTTCGCCAGCTCCTCCAGCTGCCCATCCAGCTTGCCCGACTGCTCACCCACCCGCACCAGGTTGCAGTACAGCCGATCAAACCAGAGCGGCTGGCGCTGCAACGCATCCGCCAATCCCAACCCCGCTGCCACATCCTGCTGCAATTTCACCAGCAACCGCCCCAGGCCCTCGTCGCCACAACTGCGCCCCATCACCTCAAACGCCTGCAACAACGGCACCCCCGCCTTCAGCAGCGTCGCCAACTGCCGACTGAAGCCCGCCGCATCCGGCTTATCCCGCCGCTGCGGCCAACTCAGCTGCCAGCCACCAACCGGACGCAGCCGCGCAATGCTGATGCCCTGCCGCACCAGCCCAGCCCGCACCCACGCCGGGCTGCGCCCCTCGCACTGGCCGCTGACCCGGGCACCGCTGCGGTCGGTGCCCTCCCAGGTGTAAATACGCGATGTGGTACTCATGCACAGCTCCTTGCGGCTGATGCGACAAGCCCGGTAACAGCTTGCCGCGCCCATCCATGGGCGGGTTGTGAAGATGCTCACTAGAGTAGTTCAGCGAACATGACGTCCAGCCGAGCAGGGGTGACAAAAGGTGTCTGTTGAGGCCTACTGCGCGCCTGCCAGGCTGACGTCCACAGTGGATGAAGGCTCAGCCGAATCAACAAGGAAACGCGTTCATGAAAGCCCAACAAGGCATCACCCTGATCGAACTGATGATCGTCGTCGCAATCATCGGCATACTCGCCACCATTGCCGTACCGATGTACACCAATCACCAGGCTCGTACCAAAGCCGCGGCTGGGTTGCTGGAGATATCCGCGCTGAAGACCGCGATGGACTTGCGTTTGAATGAAGGCAAAGACGTGCCCGATGTGGCCTCGCTGGGCGGGCAGGCGACCACCGCGCATTGTGCGATTGCGGCCAGTGGCGTTGCGGCCAGTGGGGTGGGGAGTATTGCCTGCACGCTGGTGGAAGCGCCGGGGAATGTGGTGGGCAAGGTGATTACCCTGAGCCGGTCGGCGGCGGGGTGGGTTTGTAGTACCGGTATTGAAGAGGATTTGGCGCCTTCGGGGTGTAAGGCTGGCTGAGGCCGTGCTTTGGTCTGTTGCCCTCTGCGCGGGCGGTCTTGAGCTGTGAATCGCGCCTGCGGGATTGAGGAGAAGTAGGGGTTTGCCTAAGCGTTGCGGCTAGTGGTACGTTCGCAACACGCCGGTGTAGCTCAGTCGGTAGAGCAGCGCACTCGTAACGCGAAGGTCGCAGGTTCGATTCCTGTCTCCGGCACCAGTTTAGGTTCCAGTGCAGGCTACCAAAATCTCTGTAACCCCCGTAAACCCCGCCTTTTGGCGGGGTTTTTCATTATGGCGTACCGTTGAATTTAGACAATTGTCTAAAGAGTAAAGTTTGGGTTAAAGCCAAGCCCCGGATAACTATTCGGTCGAGAAATATCGTTCATGAGTGACCGCTTTCGACCCTAAGCTGCCCTTCGCGAAAGGCAGAAATCGGCCACATTCAGACGGTCGGACGATAGTACGCTTAGTTGCCTAAGTTCATGCTTTCAGGTCTGGTAGGAATTTAGTTCTATCAGCTAACAAATAGCAATTCTTCAAGCTTCTCCTTGTCTGGAACCAAACTGAGCTCAATCATCCGAATAATTGCCATCCGCAGCAGCTCATAGGTCTTGATAATGTCTTCGTCGACGTGCTTTGGAGAGCCATGCGCTGCAGCAGAACGCAGGTTATAGAGCTTTACAATTTCCTTTTGCTTCTCTAGGCGAGCAAGCCCGCGTGGTTTGAGGAAAGCGGCCAGCTGGGATGAAACTCGGAAGACTAGCTCCGCTTTGTGGGGTGCGAAGATGGCTTCTAGAGCGCCCCAAATAGACACTAGCATCATGGCCGTGTTGGGGATGCTCTGGGCGTTGTCAAAAGTATCCAGAGCTAGTTTGAACTCCGGACTCGAACTCCGAAGCTCAAGCGCGCTACTCCAGTTATCGACAACCCAGTCGATGCTCTCGATGACCCTGTCGCTATTTATGAGGCCTATATTGACGTGGCGTTCTCGCTGGGCATAGAGCATGGCGGCGAGTTCTCCACCCTTGTCTTTGCCTGCTCTTTCCTTCAGCTTCGCGATTGGCTCTTGCGTAAGCACCTGTAGTGATATCTGCGGATCTACCCAGAGACGAAGCATAGAGATGATCGTGTGACCGACAACAAGACTCGATAAACGTGGATGACTGTACTCTCTAGGAATAAAGAGCTCGGCTTGGAGGTCGACACCACGTTTGTGTGATACGGCTTGCCATGGGCCAGGGTGGAATGAGGTGGGGGTAGTTGGTCGCTCAAAGGCGAGAATATCAGTCGCAAAAAGGTGGGCGAACGTCGTGCGCAATTGGATGCCACGCCCAAATTCAATTGCCCGGTCACCCAGATCAATGCCAGAAATCCCTAAGCAAATATCATTCCGAATATGCTTTTCATCCATTTGGTCTTTTCTCCATGTATGTTATTCTGAACTTTAAATATTGCTTTACTATAATGCCTTAGCCTGTGGTTTGCTCCGGTGAGCTTATAGCAACACTAAATGCTTATTGCGCTATGCCTCGCTGCCTGCCCTTGCAGCCTTTATCTTTTCTTCCCCTGCCTCTGAAAGTTGTAGCAGCCCCCCCCAAAAAAAAACGCTATCCGGGAAGCTGAACCGGGGCTAGCGCCGACCATGTTAACCCCCTTGATTGATCTCATAACGTGGATTTGAGCCATGAGCTGAGTAGCCCCCATATGCTCGATGGCGAAGTATTATGTTTGGTCACAGATTCCCTCGACTTTTACTCTGTCCATCTCACAAATTCGATATGCCCAAATTTAGACTCAATCTCTGTTCGCTTGCTCTTGGAAAGAAAATCACACGTCACTTTAAATTCATTATAAAAGCACATGTCGACCGAATATCTTACGATTTCTCCTATCGCATAATCAGTATAGAAAAATATATCCTTATTGCTTCCCGATAGATCTTCTGAGCCAATCTGGCCGGATAAGCACTCAGTGAGATTCGTGCCGTCATCTGTGATCAGCGTGCCTAGAAAGTGAGGCATGACTAGTATGCCGCCGTCCCATTGAACACCTCGTGTGTGAAATAGTATTCCGCGGGCGACGGCGGCGAAAAAAGAACATATTCGCTCATAGTTGCTTTGCATCTCGATAAGATTTTCCGAAGCATACCAGTCAATGTCGCGACGCTCATTCAGCCCATCCGCTGCAACAATTTTGAATTGGTCGGTGTACTCCGAGATAAAATGAGGCGTTCTGATTATCGTGCGAATTGTTTTTTCAATGTGTGGCCTAAGGCTGATGTGATCCATATTTTGAGCGAGGGCGACGAAATACACCATCATAAACTGGTCGTCACCAGACTTGACGGAGTTGTGAAGATCGCAGGAAGGAACCGTTATCAAGTTGACTCGGTAGTCCTTATCTGTTTTCTCTGGGAAAAGACACTTTGGTGGTACATGCTCCCTACTCACAGCAGGTTTTCCACAGTGATAGCAATTTTCAGTCATTGTATATCCTTCCACCTTCGATCGAGTGGGCAAGCAGCATATAATATTCGCCCATGCAGGCAGAATGCATCAACACGGGATAAGGGATGAGTTCCAGACTAGGCCATTTTCACCACTGCACTCGCCCGATCTGAATGATCCACCTACCGTGCTGCCAGCGGCGGTTCTGGCCGTTAGCTGCCCTGCCCCAGGGCAGCTTTGGGTCGATTGCGGTCAGTCGCGACCACCTGCCTCCAACCACTAGCAGCCCGTGGTGAAGGGGTTCTAATCTTGGAGGCTGGCTCCTACGTAGCCTTGAGGCTTTTTTCGGACATGCAAAAGGCTACACTTCAAGGTTACAAAGGGAGAAACGTATGAAAAGAACCTTCTCAGGGATGATCGAGGCCGGCGAGCCGCTGATGCAGGAGGCGCTTGTCGCGCTTCGCAACTACCACGAGGCCGAAGCTGCTGGCGAAACTCCCGAACAGGTGGAGCTGCTGCGTGTTCTTGCCGAGTCAGCGTTTCAAGTCGTAACCGACTATCAGCTCTATGCGCTAGGACATCAACCACTTATTCGTCACTTGCGGGCTTTGTGAGCTGTATCGAAAATACCCGAATGCGCTTCAGTTACTTGGAAGAGCGGCTGCTTAGCTGCCTTCGACCCAAAGCGGTCCTTTGTGCAGGGCAGAAGTAGGCCAGAAGCGGACCATAGCAACCGGCCCAATTGAGCCCAAACCGGAGCGATCTGCTTGGTCTAAAGTTTGAGTTCCACACCATAAAAATATCCCCGGTAGGACTATGGCAGAAGAAACTGCGAAGATGAATCAAACTCTCCTTTGCTCTGAATGCTTCACGGATGAAGGACTGCGGATAGATGCATTCAAACTCGGCATTGAGGAGCATGTGGAATGTCCGAACTGCCACAGCCAAGAAGGCCGAAAGCTGACGAAGGAGCTTGTTGAAGCTCTTGCATGGCGTTTTTTTGTGGGTGGTACTACCGTCCGTTGTGACTACGGTGCAGCGCCTGTTATTCAGTGCAACGAGCATCACTTTGGGAGTAGCGATATATCGCCCTCGATCTGGCTCAAAGATGACATCAGGCTTCTTGAGGGGGCTGCTCAGCTTGGCTTCTTCCACTACGGTCCACGCCTCTGGATGGTTGGTGAAGTCGAGCCACTTAAGGATCTTCAAGACGAATTGAAGCGGTCGAAAATCATCAAGCGCGTATTGAAGGAATACCCAGAGAAGACACTTGAAATGGGGCAGAAATTTCATCGCCTACGAATCTGCCCACAACGTCCAGCTGATCCGGCAGAGTACGACAGCCCACCTATTGCAATCGCTGGAAAGGGGCGACTCGACTCGCCAGGCTTTCCCATCATGTACGGATCGCAGGACATCGACGTTTGCATTCATGAATGTCGAGCATCGACAGATGACGACATCTACGTTGCTACCCTAGAGCCCAAGCGGAATTTAAGGCTATTGGATCTTACTCATCTACTCGAAGAAGATGTGACGGAGTTCGAAAGCTTGGATATGGCTATCCACATGCTCTTTCTGGCACGTTCTCACTCCTATGAGATTTCTAGAGCAATTGCATTAGCGGCCAAAGAAGCGGGCTTCGACGGCATAATTTACCCGTCGTTCTTTAGTTTGATTCGCACTGGCGGCCATCCTTTTGAAACCGCATATGGCTTGTCACTGAGGCGCTGTCATCCTGATAGGGTAAAATACGCAGAGGCATACACAATCAAAAATTTTGCCTTGTTTGGACGTCCGCTTGAGAACGAACTGGTAAGCATCCAATGCATTAATCGTTTGGTACTCACTCAGGTCGGATATAGAGGACACTTCGGCCCCGTGCAGTATTGACCGAAATGTTAGATGTTATCAGATCAACGGCGGCAACTGCCCTTCCTTGAAGGGCAGCTTTGGGTGGATAGCAGCCGATCAAACTCCAAGCCAGTCCTTCGTCAGGAGAAGTCGGCGGCTGAGCCCGGGTGATCAGGCTTCGTCACGACCACCAGGGAGACTTACGAGCGGAGGTTCACTGTCCCAGAGCGGCCATCATGAGTAATTAAAGCGCGCCAACAACAGATCAATATTTTCTTTAGTGAACACCAAATTTTTTTCACCTAAACGCTTCCGATAAGACAAATAGTTGAGCTCAATCATTTTGAACCCCTGAGAAACACTAAATATTGTTTTGTCCTTTGAGGCGAGCTCCATTAGCCAGCGCATAATTACATCCAAATAATCATGAGTATTCTCCACTAAGACCTCTGTATACGAAGGAGTAGATCCATCATGAACGATAGTATTCCTGGCTCGATAGATCCTTCTTAACTGCCACCCTACACGCTTCTCATGACCATCTAATACATTAATTATTGAAGCAGGACTTGAAAGCAAGCCAACCAAATACTCATATCGATCTCTGAGCAAGTGGTAATCACCAAACCCGCCTTCCAACTCAGCTCTCAAGTGTTGATAATCAGGCAAAGCTAACAAATGAGCTGTTTTCGACGAAACGCCTTGAGCCTCAATTTCTTTATAAATACGCCGAACAAGCTTACTATTCCAGAACAACAAGTCCTTAAAGAACCTTGTTAGCAGCTTGTTTATGTACTCCAAATTCAAACAAGGGATGACGGAGTTTGCAATGTGATCAATCTGCGCCAGATCTTTATCTGACTTGCTAGGTATTAAAGACTCCAGAGCAATCCAGAGATTTATCATTTGATTTTCAAGTGAATCACTGGCGAGAGCAAGCGCATGGAGTTCCGCGCTCCTATGAAACTTACTGAAAGATTCTTTCTCAAGGCTAAACGCACTCATGAACTTGAAAAGCTTCTTCGATGCTACAGTTGGCACTGCATCAGCACATCTATGCATTGGATTAATATGTCTAGCATTTCTTTCACACCCTCCACCATCGGCACTTTTTATTAAACACTCCGTTATACGTCGCGGAGCCTCCTTGTGATGATATAGGCCTATGAGGGTTTGAATAGCCTCGACTTTCTTATCCGCCACGATTTTTGCTACATTTGGCTCCTTTCCACGACTAGATATGTACAGATATACGTCTCCACCTCTCAACTGAAAATTATACCTAGTCAATTCTTCCTGGGTAAAAGGTGAGTCTCCTGATCCAGGAAGCACATTAACCCCAAGTTTGTTCGCCGCCTCCCTGAAAGCTAATAGGTAAGAAGGCGCCTTGTAAATAACATGATACTCCTGAATAACTCGAGAAAATAAGCTAAAATATTCCTCAATGGCTTCATTGCCTGAAATTCTATCTGGGGAGTAGTGGAAAAAATTTTGCGAAACTCTCGATATGAATTTTGCTGTATAACCACTATTGAGTAGCGTAGTAATATAAGACCTAACCAAGGAGCGTAGCGTAGACCGCTTCGATGCCCCTAAAAGTTCCTCTCTCAATAGATTCTCATTCATTTCCTTATATGCCGAAAGCGGCACTTGAATTCCCAGAAGCTTAACTACAGTTTCAACGCTAGCATCTGAAGATTTCGGATTCTTGAGAGTGCTTGTCACTCCGACAAGATCCACAGATAGCAGCCGCTGCGCCACCCAGTCAGACTCTAAATTATCGCACAGCTCATTTAATATGTGCTGCAAATTAGGTTTCATCACCACGCCAGCGCTAATTGCCTTCATCGTGTTAACCGCTTCTTTAATCAAAAGAGCAGTATTCATAGCGGATGGCTTATAGCTATCAAGAGTATAATCGAAAAGAAGTTCGTCAATTATTTGCGCAACAAATATAAGTCCTTGGGAATTGTCTTTATTATCCCATTTATCCAACTTTCTGAACCGCATTCCAAACGACTCCATCAGAGAAAGACATCAGGCATGATGCCATGGAGCCATCATATATTGCACCTTACGAACTCGCCCGCCCCCCTTGAGAGGTACCACTCGCCGTCCATTCTTGAGTCGCTCGCTTGCTTCAATTACGTTCCGCTGATGCAGCGGTAGCATCAAATTATCAGCTGTAGGCTAAAGTAATTCGTGGCTAATGCGTCACCGCTATCTGATTTGCAATTCCGAAATCTAGGGGGCTTCGGCGCATTCGGAGCCTACGACGATGGCTGCGAGATCATCGGTCGGGCCGCCTCCAGGAAAAAGGAGTTGGTGGTCGTCGTAGGCTGGCCAAGCTGATTCCCTTCTACAAGGAAAGCCTCTAACCGCTGCAACAGGGTGATGAGTTGGGGTGACCAGTAGCCCGACATCACTCAGAGATGTGCCTGACCTGCGCCAACCGTAGCCTCGGGCAAACGTCTGCTATGGGTCGATAGCAGCCGTCCGCTACTGGTTTCGGATGCTGCGGCGGGGGCCACGTTTACGGTTAGGTTGTCGGTTGGCAGGCGTGATACGGACAGCAGCGACTGCCGATCTCTACGCGATGCGATCCGTCGCTTTGAACGATTGAGAAATTTCCCACAGCTCTGAAACTTGCACCCGTTGGTGTGGGCAGCTAGATTAGCAACGTCGCGGCCAATTCCGCGACCGGGTTTGGCGACTCGACCGAAAAGGCGCAATGGCGCCCCTACCACGATTGCTGGCGCTTTTTTTGTGTCTGCAGTTTCGTGTAATGGCGGCTGTGCGTGGGAGACCTTCGGGTCTGCCGGGTTCCTTTTCCTCGGTTCGCCAACCCGCGTACAGCTGCCACCCAACCGTTTGGCGACGGCTGGTGTGGTGCATTAACAGAAAAGGACTCCATGCATGATCACAACCACTCCGTTGCGGATCCCCGCATCCGTTCCCCTCCGTGACAATCTTCTAGTGTTTTGCGCTCGGCCATTGTGCTGCGTTTCCACGTCGGGCCTGTCCGGCTCAAGGCTGAAGCAGGTGTTCGCATGACTAACCAGGAGCGCCTGTCGACAATCCAGAGCTACGCCTGGACCCTTGAACTGCTAGGTGAGGCACTCGTCCAGCACGACGATGTACTTGAGTGCGAACACAACCCACAACTGACCTTCCGCAACACGGCGGGCATCCATCAAGCGATGCGCATCATCAGCCGCTTGGCGGCCGAGCAGTGTGGGAAATTGCTTCAGGACAAGGGCGCGGATCCGGCCGACTAACGCTTAGTTTGATTGAGCGAGGTTGAGGAGGGCTGCTTGCGTGAGACCAAGCTGTCCGCTTCTGCATGCATATCGCTAAGCGCAAGCGGTTGGTTACCGTGGTTACGACTGGTTCGATGTGCCTTATCCGCCAGCAATGGTCATCTCCGGTAAAAAATCCTACCCTTTTCAGCGAAATACCTATTGGCTCAACCCCTTGAACTACAGCCCCATCAGGTCTAGATTCCCCCAAGTCACGAAAAATCCCGTGACCGGGTGTAGGAACCCGCTGGTAAACTTGGCGCACGCACAAAGCGCCTCCATCACCACTGCTGGCGCTTTTTTTGCGTCTGCTGTGCTGTGTCATGGCGGCTGTGTGTGGGCAGGCTTCGGCCTGGCCGGGTTCCAAGTTTCCCGGTATTCCTACCCCATACACAGCTGCCACCCAATCCCGTAGGAAGGATCGTGGCAGCTCCAGTCCTGAACTTGGAGTCTCATGCATGCCTATCCGCATTCTGAGCAGAATCCTCGCATTCGCTCGCCGCCGTTGCATCCAACAATCAACCACGTCGGTTGTGTCCTATCCGATCCACAGCGGGAGCCGCCTGGCTTCTGGTAAGGGGAGGGTGTCGCCATGACTATCCAAGATCGTCTCGCAACCATCCAAAGCTACGCCTGGACCCTCGAGCTTCTCGGTGAAGCGCTCGTTCAGAACGACGATGCCATCGAGGGCGAGCACAATCCGCATCTGACTTTCCGTAACACGGCAGGCATCCATCAAGCGATGCGTATCATCAGCCGCCTTGCGGCCGAGCAGTGTGGCAAGTTGAAGGGTGACAAGGGCAGCGGACCGGTCGAACAAGACTGATCCACGTGAGTTGATTGGTCAGCGGGCGACTTGCGTGAGACCGAGATCGCCTCGCTGTCATCACAGAAAGGATGGTGCTACATACCGCTGCGTCTCCATATTGGATGTTGTGTTCAATCAGCGCTCAGTTGCACCAGATGTAGCACTGGCCAGTACCACGCCGCTTGCGTTATGAAGCTGAATTGCTGTGAATATACAATCGGTAGCGCAGTGCCGATTTTTCTCTCTTGAGGCTATTAATCAGCAGAGTATTGCCGGTTTAGGCCCTATCCAACATGATAATCGGCATTAAGATGCTGATTGGTGGAGCTGAAATGTCGTTCAGACTCACGGCTCACGTTTGAAACCTAGATAAGCGACTCGTGGAGTGGGGACTGCGATGAAAAAACTACAGCCTGAAGAACGCGCTCAGCTCGTCGAGGACATCGTCCAGCGCAACGCGGCGGGGCTCGATCCAATTGGCACATCCATCCGCCGGCTGCGGCTCGAGGTCACCGGGCTTGATCAAGCAACCTTCGCGACCATGTGCAAGATGTCCACGAAAAGCCTGTACGAACTGGAGAGCGGCAAGTCGAATCCGAAGCTCAGCACGTTGGAGGCCGTGCTACGTCTCTTTGGCGTGCGGATGGGGTTGGTGATGACTGCCAGAGATAAGCCCACTGCAACGGTTATGGACAACAATTCCGGCCAGTTGAAGGCTAACGGCCCAAACGCTGTGTCTGCGCGGCCGGTGGCCCATCATTCGCCTCTGGCCAGCGCTGACGTGGTGGCCGGACCGAAACGAGGGAAAAGCCCTGCGGCAGCTAAAGCAAAGAAGGCAGTGTCGAAGCCGGCCTCGCCAAGGGCACGGGAAAGCAGTCAGCAAAAGTGAGATTGATGTGGGATGCACATAAGGATCGATCCCTCGTCCTAGACGATAGAGAAATTTCCCACAGTTCGGAAACTTCCACCCATTGTTCCGGGCAGCTAGATTAGCCAAGTCGCGGCAAATTCCGGGACCGGGTTTGGCGACTCGGACAACTTGGCGCAACAGCGCCCCACACGATTTGCAGGCGCTTTTTTTGCGTCCGCAGCTTCGTGCTCTGGTGGCTGTGCGTGGGAGACCTTCGGGTCTGCCGGGTTTCAAGTTCCCGGTTCGCCAACCTGCGTACAGCTGCCACCCATTCATTTGGCGACGGTGTGTGTCAGCTCTACCAAACTTGGAGTCTCATGCATGCAAACGCGCATCCGCCCCAACTCAGACGCTGCGCGCCACCCCCACTCAATGCAGCACCTGACTCAAAAACAACCGACTCCGCTCACTCTGCGGATTCTCAAAAAACTCCCCAGGCGACGCCTCCTCAACAATCTCCCCCTGATCCATGAACACCACCCGATGCGCCACGGTCCGGGCAAAGCCCATCTCATGCGTCACGCACACCATGGTCATGCCGTCTTCAGCCAGGTCGACCATGGTCTGCAGCACTTCCTTGACCATCTCCGGATCCAACGCCGAGGTGGGTTCGTCAAACAACATGATCTTCGGCTTCATGCACAACGCCCGGGCAATCGCGACGCGCTGTTGCTGGCCGCCTGAAAGCTGGCCGGGGTATTTATGCGCCTGTTCGGGAATGCGCACCCGTTCTAGGTAATGCATCGCCACCGCCTCCGCCTCCTTGCGCGGCATCTGGCGCGCCCACATCGGGGCGAGGGTGCAGTTCTGCAGGATGGTCAGGTGCGGGAACAGGTTGAAGTGCTGGAACACCATGCCGACTTCGCGGCGGATGGTTTCGATCTGTTTGGCATCATTGGTCAGCTCGGTGCCGTCGACGACGATGCGGCCTTGCTGGTGTTCTTCGAGGCGGTTCAGGCAGCGAATGGTCGTCGATTTGCCCGAGCCAGATGGGCCGCACAGCACGATGCGTTCACCCTGGCGTACGCTGAGGTTGATGTTCTTCAGTACCTGGAACTCGCCATACCATTTGTTGACGTTTTCCATCTGGATCATGGTCTGTGCGCCCAGTGGATCCAGGGCTTTGCCGGTCGCTTGACTCATTTGAAACTCCTTGCCGGAGCACAGGCGCGCCGTCCCGGTGGAGGCGGGCACGCCGGGTGTGGAAGAGGATGTTGAAGTCAGTACAGGACGCTTTCCAGGAACTGCCGGGTGCGAGGCTCCTTCGGTGCGCTGAAGATTTCCGCCGGCGGGCCCATTTCGATGATCTTGCCGCCGTCGAAGAACACCACGCGGTCGGCCACCTCACGTGCGAAGCCCATTTCGTGAGTGACGACGATCATGGTCATGCCCTCGGCCGCGAGGCCTTTCATCACGTTCAGCACGTCACCTACGGTCTCCGGATCGAGCGCGGAGGTGGGCTCGTCGAACAGCATCAGCTTGGGTTTCATCGCAAGAGCCCGCACGATCGCCACCCGCTGTTGCTGGCCGCCGGACAGCTCCGCCGGATAATGCTCGGCCTTGTGCCGCAGGCCGACGCGGTCGAGCAGGGCGAGGGCGTGAGCCTGGGCTTCTTGCTTGTTCGAGCGCTTGAGCTTGACCGGGGCGAGCATCATGTTCGCCAGCACGCTCATGTGCGGGAACAGGGTGTAGTCCTGAAACACCATGCCCACCTCTTCGCGCAGCTTGGCCAAAGCCTTGCGGTCACCGGCATTGGCCGAGTCGCCATTGGCGATTACCACGGTACCGAGGGACGGCTCTTCCAGGCTGTTCAGGCAGCGGATGAAGGTCGACTTGCCCGAGCCGCTGGGGCCGATGATGACCACCACTTCGCCTTGTTGAACGTCCATGTCCACGCCCTTGACCACCTCGTGCGCACCGAAGCTTTTGTGCAGGTCGCGAACCGTCAGGATCGTGCTCATACGCCCGCCTGTGCCCGGGTCAGGGTTTGCAGGTTGAGGTCGGCCGCGCTGAGGCGCTCGCGGCGCTGCTGGTTGGCAATGCGCTCGGCGCTCAGGCGCTCGCTGGCACGTGCCAGGCTTGGCTTGAGTGAGCCGAGCGAGGGGCCGCCTGCGGAGCTGCGGCCTTGCACGTTGCTGACCGGGTCGAGGCAATCACGGACTTTCTGCTCGGGCAGGTTGAGGGCGTGGCCGAGTTGTTCGAGAGCGCAGGCATCGACCATCTGCGTGGTGATCTGGTTGGCCGGCAGGCCCTGGTCCATGGCCATGCGAACCACGCCGCCGACCACATGGTGGGCTTCGCGGAACGACAGGTCGACTTCGCGCACCATCAGGTCGGCAAGGCCGGTGGCGGTGGAGAAGTCTTCACCGGCGCGGCGTACCGCCAGGTCGATGTTGGGCGTTGCGGTGCGCAGCACCAGGTCGAGCAGTTTCAGGCAGCGTAGGGTTTCTTCGGCGGCTTCCCAGAAGCCGCGGGTGCCTTCGCGGTTGCCGTCGCCGGTGTGGGAAAAGTTGGTGCCCTTGATGCTCACGCTGGCGCCCATCAGCAGGCCGACGATGTGCCCACTGCGGCCCTTGAGGTACTCGAGCACGGTGGGGTTTTTCTTTTGCGGCATGATGCTGGAGGTGGCGGCGACGCTGTCGGGGAAGTCGATGAGGTTGAACTCATGGGTGCTCCAGACAAAGTAGTCCTGCGCGACGCGGCTCCAGAACACCGCCAGGTGGCTCAGGTGCGACAGGCTTTCGAGCAGGAAGTCGCGTGAGCCGATGGCGTCCAGCGCGTTGTCCAGGTAGCCGTCGAAGCCGAGCAGCTCGGCGGTGCGTGCCCGGTCGATGTCGAACGGCGTGCCGGCGAAAGCGGCTGCGCCGAGTGGACACTGGTTCATCGACTCCAGAGTCTGGATCAGGCGCTTGCTGTCGCGCTCCAGCGCCTGTTCCACCGCGCTCAGGTAGTAGCCGTAGGTGATCGGTTGCGCCGGCTGCAGGTGGGTGTAGCCGGGCATCACCACTTCGGCGTACATCGCGGCGCAGCGCAGGGCCGTGGCGCGCACGGTCACCAGTTCATCGATCAGGTCCATCAACAACTCGCGGCAGCGCAGGCGGTCGAGTGTGGCGAGGATGTCGTTGCGGCTGCGACCGGTGTGCAGGCGCCCGCCGATGTCGGCGCCGATCTGTTCGATCAGGTGCGCTTCGTAGTTGAAGTAGGCGTCTTCGCGGGACGGGTCCAGCTCGACCGCATCCGGCCCGGCCTGCTCCATGTCCAGCACACCCTTGGCCAGCGCACTGGCATGTTCGCCGCGAATCAGCCCCTGTTCGGCAAGCATCAGGATGTGCGCCTTGTTGACGTTGCCCAGGTTGGCGAAACCGCTGGCGAAGCCTTCCAGGCGCGGGCGATAGATGTACTCGTTGACTTCCGGCGCAGTGCTTTCTTTCAGACGCCGACTGACTTTGGATTCTTGCATGTTGGAACCTCTCCAATAGAAGTACGTACCGCCGGGCGACCCAGACGACGTTCGAGATAACGGCTAAGCCAGGTCAGTGCCGAGCAGATGACGAAGTACACCAGCAACACCACGGCGTAGACCGAGAAGGCCGGGCTGACGCCGGTCATTACGGTTTCCCGTTCGATGATGATCTGGCCGACCTTGAGGAATTCGCCTACGCCGACCAGGGCGCCCAGCGACGTCGCTTGCACGAGGATCGTCAGCAGCCCGGTATAGGCCGGCAGAATGGCTTTCATCGACTGCGGCACGATCACGTGCAGGTAGATCTGCCAGGGGCGCAGGCCCAAGGCCCAGGCGCTTTTCCACTGGTGTCGGGACACCGACTCCAACCCGCCCCGCACGATCTCGATACCGTTGGCGCTGCCCCACAAGGTCAGGCCGACGGTGACCGCGGCGAACGGGCTTAGATCGACGCCGAACATCGGCGCGCCGAAGAAGATGAAGAACACGTTGACGATCAGCGGAATGGAGCGGAACAGCTCCACATAGGCGTGAATCGTCCACCACAGCACGCGGTTCTTGACCGTGGCGACTACGCCGAGCACGGCCGAAATCAGCGTGGTGAACAACAGCACCACCAGCGCCAGCTGCAGGGTCATCAACAACCCTTTTAAAACGAAGCTCCAGTTTTCGAAGATGAAGTTCATGCTCGCCTCACTGCCGGAAAGGGCGTTGTAAGTGGGCGGAAAGGCGCGCAGTCAGCAGCGCGAGCACGCCGACCAGCACCAGGTACATGACGCAGATGGCCGTGAACATCTCGATGGCGCGAAAGTCCGTGGCGATGCGGTCCACCGCGACGAAGGTCAATTCCGCCAGGCCAATGGCCTGCAGGTACGAAGAGTTCTTCAGCAGCGAGATCGCGGTGTTGAGCATCGCCGGCAGGCTGGTGCGAAACGCGATCGGCAGGGCGATCAGGGCAAAGTACTGCGCCGGCTTGAGGCTGAGTGCCAGGCTCGCCTCGCGCATGCCGCGCTCCACGGTGGCCAGGCCGCCGCGGATGTTCTCGATCTGATAAGCCCCAGCCCACAGTGACAGGCACACCACCCCCGACCAGAACAGCGACAACCCTAAGCCAATGGCCGGCAGACCGTAGAAGATGAAGAACAACTGCACCAGGATCGGCGTATTGCGGATCAACTCCACGTACAGCACCACCGCCTGCGACAGCACCGGCACTTTCATCACCCGCACCGCGCCGCCCAGCACACCGATCAGCATTGAAAAGAAGATGGCCAGCGCGGTGATCTTCAGCGTCATCAACACGCCGTCGAGCAGCGCAGGCCACTGCGCTATCAAGTAATGGATGTCGAAATCCATGATCGCGGCCGATCAGAGCGATTCGGCAGGTTTGGCCTGCTCGAACACACTGATGTAATAGCCCTGGATATTCTTCGGTACGAACTGCTCTACCCAGCCGCGGTACAGGTGCTCTTCACGCATGCGCAGCACCGCCGCGCTGAGGAAGTCGCGCCACTGCTCTTCGTTCTTGCGCACACCGATGGCCGCGTCGGAGATCTGGAACGGTTCGCCGATCAGGCGCGCGTCCTTGTCGTTGTCGGCCACCACCACCAGCGTTGCGGCGTCGTGGGTGTAGGCATCAGCGCGGCCTTGGCGGAAGGCTTGCAGGGCATCGGCGGCGCTGTTCATGCGCAGGGTTTTCACGTCGGGCATGTGGTCTTCGAACCACTTGGCCTGCACCGAGCCCTTGAGCGTGGCGAGGGTCTTGCCCTTGAGGTCGGCGATCTTCTGTGCCGGGCTGTCCTTCTTCACCACCACGTCACTCGCCCCCCAGCGGTAGGGCGTGGTGAAGTCGATCACGCGCTGACGCTCCGGGGTCACGCCGAGGGTGGCGATGAGGAAGTCGACCTTGCGCCCCAGCAGTTGCGGCACTCGGTTTTCGGCAGTCACGCAGGTAAAGCTGACCTTGTCCTTGGAGCCCAGGGCCCACAGTGACACCTGCTTTGCCATCTCTACTTCGACGCCGGCAAAGTCGCCCTTGTTGTCTTGATAGCCATAAGGCGGCTGGTCGCAACGCACGCCAGCTCGCAGCTGGCCTGCCTCTTTGATAGCTGCAGGAACGGCCGGCAAGTCGACGGCCTGTGCGGTGGACACCGCTGCCAACGACACGCACGAAAGGGCCAGTGCAGCGCTTAGTTTTTTATACGAGAACGACATGATGCCTCCTGATTACCGGGCTGCATCGCCCCACTGGCGTGCGGCGAAACGATGAGTACAAGGGCAGAGCTGAAATGAAGCTTGAGCACCGGTTTTGTTTTTGTTGTTGCGGGTATGCGCTCGGTTGGCATCGCGCTGCATCGGGGCAGACGTCGATGTAGATCTAGTTATAAAATCTTCGGATCATGCAATCAAATGACAATCCATCAACCAGTCATGCAGAAATGATATGGCCATTAACTTCAAGCAGATCGAAACCTTCCGCGCGGTGATGGTCAGCGGCTCCATGACGGCGGCGGCGCAGGCGTTGCACACCTCGCAGCCGAACGTCAGCCGCCTGATCGCGCAGCTCGAACGGGCCAACGGCTTCAAATTGTTTGAGCGGGTGGGCGCGCGATTGGTGCCAACCGATGAAGGCGCGCAGTTCTTCGCCGACGTCGAGCGTGCCTTCATCGGCCTGCACAGCCTGGAAAACTCCGCCCAGCACCTCAAGCGCGGCGGCACCGGGCGCTTGCGCATCGGCGCGGTGCCGTCGCTGACCCACGGCCTGCTGCCGGCGATCATCCAGCGCTTCCGCCAGCAGAACCCCCACGTGCATATATCGATCCACACCAATGACTCGCCCAACGTCGCGCACTGGGCGGCGACCCGTTTCTGCGATGTCTGCCTGGTGTCCTACGTGGCCGAGGACATGGCCGGTGTGCAGTCGGAAATCATCTGTGATGTGCCTGGCGTGTGCATTTTTCCCAAAGGGCATCGGCTTGGTGCCTTGGAGGTAGTGACACCGGCAGATTTGAAAGGCGAGGAATTCATCTCGCTGTCGCACACCGACGGCTCGCGCACGCGGCTCGACCGACTGTTTGCCGAAGAAGATCCGCGCGTGCTGAACATGGATGCGACCCATGCTGCCACTGTCTGCTCACTGGTCGGGCTTGGGCTGGGCGTCAGCGTGGTCAGCCCGCTGGTGGCCAACGAGTATCTGCATACCGATATCGACATCCGGCCGTTTGCGCCTGAGTTGCGCTTTTATACGTATTTGCTGCTGTCGTCCGACCGGCCTGAGAACGTGCTGACGCAGAGGTTTCGGGTGTTGGCGGGGAAGATGTTGAGGGAGGCGGCGCGGGGGAGTTTGGAGAGGGAGCGGTAGGCAACGTGACTTCCTGGCCTGCTAGATAAAGCAAGTATTCAGAGTTGCCTTGAGCTATTGTTAGCTGCGCAAAAAATTGCCTGATGCACTTTTTTCAAGGATTGAAATGAAAGCCCTATTGCTTGTGCTATCGACCTTGCTCCTGCTTTCCGGCTGCTCCACGCCGCTCACCGCTACCAAGGCCAGCCCATCGATCGCCGAAACCAAATCGGTGCAGTTCGGTGGGAAGATGTTTGTCCTCAAGTTCCAGAAGCAGGGCCTGTGGGAATATTTCCCTGAAGATGAAAGCATGGATGCCTGGACCGAGATGGTCGACTTTACTGTCGTGCCTCGCGAGCTGAACCGCTTCAAGCCCCTCGACCTGGCCAAACGTGCCATCCAGCTGCACCAGCAGGAAAACCCGAACATGCCGGCAGTCCTGCTGACAAAAAATAGAACCGGGATCGACTACGCGATGATGTACTACCCCGATTCAGTCCGTAAAGACGGGCAGTTTTCGGAGATTAGTTACTTCAAGTACTACACCGATGGCACCACTGGCCAGACCATAATTTTTCACTTCGCCCGGACCATTCCAAAACCGAACGATCCCACCGAGAGCGCAACAGCGATGGGGCAGGAGATCCCGCCGCTGATGGAAGCATTCCCGCTGTACCGGCCGTGACACCCTCAGTGTTAGGCCAGGCGGTGAAAGGGCGCTAATTAAAATTTCATCCCTTTCAAGCAACATTAATTAAAATCTCTGTTTTAGGTTAGCCATGAAAAATCTACTGATTGCTTTCGTCCTGTTGGGTTCGGCGGTGTCTGTTAAGGTTTTAGCGAACACGCTAGAGGTCGAGCATCATCGGATTGAGCAACGCTGGTATTCGTTCAGCGAGGTAGTAGAGAAAAGAAAGAAGTATGACCGAGTGGATATTTCTCGAGGGTATATCGAATACTACTTCGAGGGTGAAAACCATGCCTCCAACGCTCCGGAGGAACGCCTGTCGCCGCGTGAAAAATTCTACGCCAATCATGCAACCGTTGGCACTTATGCCGTTGCTGATTACGCGACCGCGCTGGACAAGGCGTGCGTAGATGTGGTCTCTGAGTCGCTGGGATCGTTCAGAGGCAGCTATGAAAACGCTAAGAGACCTGACAGGCAACAATATAAGAGAACGGTCGTTGGTATCAGGTCATTAAGCTACAAAGGTCCCGAGTTTAACTTCAAGAGTCCTGTCTCTTGGTCGTCCATAGAGTTGCCGAAGGACAAGAGAAGCCTTCTGTGTGAGATTTATGAAGTCAAGGATGAGGCCAATGACGTGAAATACATCGTCTACGCTGCATCGGTGACAACCGCTATGTTCGACGAAATTCATTCGGCACCGCTGCCCGCTAACAAACCGAATAATTAGTTTCTTTGCGACAATGCTGCGGCAGCTAACGCTGTGGCATCAAGCAGATCAGCTTTGAGCCTTGGCACGCTCAGTAATTGTCTGCCAATCGACCCATTTTGCTGTCTGACAGCCGTCGTACTGTTAGATCACGACCAGCGGATACGGGCAATTTCTGCGTCGCTCATCTGGCGCCAATCATCCTTGCTGATCCCGTAATCCTGCTCGGCGGATTCCAGAGCCTGCTCCAGCGTAAACATCAAATGATCGCCTTCAATCTGCTGGCTGGCGTAGTCCACGAAGCGAATCTCCATGTATACCGGCGGCTCGTGCTCCCCCGCGACCTCAAGACCAAACAGCACGATCGTCGAGACGCTGGGGCGGTATGCGCAAGGTACTTTCACATCAGCAACCAAGTGCAACGGTTGTGGCTTCATCTGGATACCTGAGTCGCTGTGCCTGTGTGTAGCCGCTATCTGACGTCTGTGCCGGGGTACAGCTCGGGTGGTGGCCGGTAGTCAGGGTTTTCGAATTGACTGTTGGTGTAGAAGGTCTCGGCGGTTGGCCCAGCATTCTTGTAGGTTACATTTTCGTTACGGACCAGATGCCAGCCCGTACCTTCTTTGTCACGCTCGATCAGGGTTGGGGACAGCGTGCACTTCCCACTGGAACCAGAAGTGAGGAGGAACTGATAGTAGCGCCCGGCTTCAGGTGTGAATTGGGTTGTGACAAAGCAGGTCCTGGTACGCGAGCCCTCCCATGTCATATACACAGTTGTTTCCAGGCCCGGTCGAATCGTTGACTCGTAGTAGTCCCAGGTCAGCTCTTGACCCGCTTTGGGCATGCCAATGTCTTGGGTATGGGTAAAGGGGAGAGGCCCGGTACGCACCACACCGCCGGTCCTCACACCGTTGTCGGTCTGGTAGATTGCCGCATGCTGGGTGAAGTTGACGACACGAATCCAGGCCGGATTCGGCTCATTCGCGGGTGCGACAAAGTAATCGGTGTGGGGGAAATACTTGCAACCTGCGAACATTGGCAACAGCACTAAACAGAATCTCAAGCGTGTCGTCATTGATCCATTTCTCTGCAGAATTTTCGCTATGACCGCGTCTGCAGGGGTTTATTCGTCACCCGCACTGATTTCCTCGGGGTGGATGGCTACTGGTCTGCGTGCCTGATCACGAGCTTCTGGAACGAGCCAGGCAACTTCCCCTGACCCCAAATGCGCCCCGCTATCGCGGGGCTCAACACAGAGGGAGGCTCGTAGTCAGAACGACTCGACTGGCTTCTGGGCTTGTTGAACAAGCTTGTTTCCATCCAGTTTCGGGAAGGAAAAATTAATGATGATACTGGACTCGTCATCCACGCCAGAGATGACTAAATCAGCACCCCTGACATTGGCAGGTGCTGACTTCATCAGGCTCTGAAGGTTGGTGGCCGCTTTGTCGAGGGTGAGCCCTTCAACGAAAGAGTAGGTCAAATCGTTGGCGGCCAACGCAACACTCTCGTAGTTCGTGAGTTTGGCTGTGTAGTCATCCTTGTTTTTTGTTTTGCGCGCGGTATCAACCAGATCCAGCACGGATTTCCCGTCAGTGAGCGCCACCAAGGTAAATGTCTTTGCAAGCGCTCCAATGACGCGAGCGTACAGGTCACGATCATAGGGTGCAAACAGCGAAACCGACGCCAGTTTGTCACTGCTGAAAACCAGGGCTACCGTGAACTTCTGATCCAGAAAGTCCACATCGTCCACACAGCGTGCAGGAGCTCCAATATCAGCTGTACAGTCGTAGTAGCCTGCTACCCCGGTGTATTTCGCGATCGGCGCGTCGTAAGCATATGTTTTGAACAGGTTGTCTGCCGCTACCGCATTCTGCATGCCGGTCAACATCGCCGTGGCGGCCAGCGCTGCAGAAATAGCTTTCTTTGACATGGATTCCCTTCCTGAATGAGCATCGAGATGAATAGCCAGATGCTATCAGTCAGGTATGCACTGCTCAACACCGGCAATCCATTCGGTGACGACGCAGGCCATCTCTCGGTCTCTTGAAAGACAGTTGGGTCTGCCGGGCGCCGTTTCTTCGATTCGCCAACCCAGGGCAGCGACAACACCGATAACAGCTTGCATGCTGTGATCAATCCTGTCGCTACCGCAGTCAGTTCACCACGTGACCGTTTAAAGAGCCGCTTCCGGACTACGCCCGAGTACCCGGTTGTACTCCAACTTCGCAGTCTTCTCGGTGAACTCCCCAGACCACTTCGATACCACTACTGTCGCCACACTGTTGCCAATGGTATTGCACGTCGCAATCGCCATCGACATGAAGCGGTACACGCCAAACAGCAGCGCCAAACCTTCTACCGGCAGGTTGCCAATGGCGGTCACGGTCGCGGCGAACACCACGAAGCTGCCGCCCGACACCGCTGCCGCACCCTTGGAGGTGACCAGCATGACGGCGAGGATACCCAGCTGTTGTTCCCAGCTCAGGGGCACGCCATAGGCGTTGGCAATAAACAGTACGCACAACGACATATAGATGGAGGTGCCGTCGAGGTTGAACGCATAGCCAGTCGGCAACACCAGGCCAACGCTCTGCTTGGAGCAACCGAACTTCTCCAGTTTCTGCAGCAGGCGCGGCAGCGCGCTTTCCGACGAGGCGGTGCCCAGTACGATGAAGATTTCATCCTTGATGTACTTGAGGAAGCGCCACAGGCTGAAGCCCGATACACGACACACCACGCCTAGTACGACGAAGATGAAGAACGCGATGCAGACGTAGAACATCAGCACCAGGTTGGCCAGCGACATTAGCACCGCAGTGCCGTTGCTGCCCACGGCATAAGCGACCGAGCCGAATGCACCCAGCGGGGCGAACTTCATGATCAGGTTGATGAACTCGAAGAAACACTCCGAGACGCGGTTCAAGCCGTCTTCGATGACTTCACGACGCTCAGGCTTGAGCGCCAGCAAGGCGAAGCCGAACAGCACCGAGATCACCAGCACTTGCAAGAGCTGGCCGCCGGAGAAGGCGCCGACGAAGTTGTCCGGGAAGATCGCGTAGATGAAGTCCAGGGTCGAGGCCGGCGCGTGGCCTTTGGCAACTGCTGCAGCCGAGGCCGCAGTGGCTGCGCTGCTTGGGTGGGCGTCGTGCATGCCCGAGCCGATTTGCAACAGGTTGCCCCACAGCAGGCCGATGGCCAGGGCAATGGTGGACACCACTTCGAAGTAGATCAACGCACGTACACCAACCTTGCCCACGCGCTTGATGTCGCCGGCGGAGGCAATGCCATGCACCACGGTGAAGAACACCAGCGGCGCGACAGCGGTCTTGATCAGTTTGAGGAAGATATCCCCGAGGATCTTGAACTTGGCGGCCAGCTCCGGCACGATGAAACCAAAGGCAATGCCCAGCAGCATGGCGGCAACGACCTGAAAGGTCAGGTCCTTGTAGAACGGTTTTTTAGCGGTAGCATTCATGACTGCGATCTCGTTGTTTTTATTCGTAATCGATAGGCAGCGGGGGGCGGCGCACCCCGGGAACATTCAGCGTTTGACCTTGCCCTCGCGGGCCAGGGCGATGTCGACCATCTGCGGCGCCAGGCCGATGTAGTTGGTCGGGTCGGTCAGGCGCTTGAGTTCTTCGATGTCCAGCTGTGCCGTGGCTTCGCCTTGCGCCAGCAGCGCGTCAAGCAGGCTGGTGCCTTGGTCGTTGGCCATGCGGCAGGCGGCATAGACCACGTCGTGGGCTACCTGGCGACCCAGCGCCGGGGCCAGGCCCATCATCACGGCTTCGGCAACGATCAGGCCTTGGGTCATGTCGAGGTTCTTGAGCATGCGCTCGGTGCGCACTTCCAGGCCGGCCAGCATGAATTTCGCCTGGCCCAGCGACGCAGCGCTCAGGGCGAAGGCTTCTGGAATGGCGATCCATTCTGCCTGCCATGGGCCGGTGGAGCGTTCGAAGTCCTGGATCATCGCGTCGAGCATCAGCCCGGCTTGCTGGCGCACACCTTTGGCGGCGGCGTACATCAGCTCGCAGGAAATCGGGTTGCGTTTCTGAGGCATGGTGCTGCTGGCGCCACGGCCTTTGACGAAGGGTTCGTACACCTCGCCCAGCTCGCTGGTCATCATCATCATCACGTCGAGGGCGACCTTGCCCAGCGAGCCGGTGACCAGGCCAAGGAAGTTCAGGGTCTCGGCCAAGCCGTCGCGGGCGACGTGCCACGTGGCTTGCGGTACGCCCAGGCCGAGTTCGGCCATCATCGCTTGTTGTACTTCCAGGCCCTTGTCACCCAACGAGGCCAGGGTCCCGGCAGCGCCAGCAAACTGGCCAACTTCGACCCGTGGGCGCAACTCGACCAGGCGCTCGGCGTGACGGTCGAACATGCTCAACCAGACCGCGCATTTGTAGCCGAAGGTGATCGGCAGCGCGTGCTGCAGGTGGGTACGGCCTGCCATCGGCGTGTCACGGTATTTTTTCGCCAGATCTGCGAGCAGGCCACGCACGGCCTGGATATCACGCTCGACGATCGCCAGTGCCGCACGCACCTGTAGCACTACGGCGGTGTCCATGATGTCCTGGGTGGTAGCGCCCCAGTGCACGTAGCGGCCGGCTTCGCCGCACGTCTTCGACAGTTGTTCCACCAGCGGCAGGATCGGGTAGCCGACGATTTCTGTCTCGTGCTGCATCAGCGCCAGGTCGAGGGAGTCGTAGGTCGACAGCTTGGCGATCTGCTCGGCAGCTTCGGCCGGGATCACGCCGCAGCGCGCTTCGGCACGGGCCAGAGCGACTTCCACTTCGATGTAGCGCTCGATCAGGGCTTTGTCGGAGAACACGTTGCGCATTTCGGCGGTGCCGAACATGTCGCGGAACAGGGCGGAGTCGAAGACGGTGCTGGACATGGAGTAATCCCGATATGTTTGTTATTGGTCGGACATATTGTTAATGTCCGTACATAATTCTTACGTCCTCGCTGGTACACTGTCAACTCGCTTAAACCAGTGGGCTGATTGAAGGTATGAACCAGACGCGTTATGCGCTCGTTGCCAAGGACTTGATGGAAGGGATTGCCAGTGGCCGATTCCCTCTAGGCAGCCTGTTGCCGACCGAATTCGAGCTATGTGAGCTGTACGCGGTCAGCCGCCATACCATTCGCGCTGCGATTACCCAGTTGCAGAACCAAGGGCTGGTTTCGCGGCGCAAGCGCGTGGGTACGCGGGTCGAGTCGGTGTCGCCCAAGGGCGGGTACTCGCAGTCGCTGGCCTCGGTGACCGACCTGGTGCATCTGGCCGAAACGCAGATGCGCAGCATCCAGCACGTCAGCCATTTTGTGGCTGACATCGCCCAGGCGCGGCGCTTGGGAATGGAGCCGGGCGGGCATTACTTCTGCGTATCGAGCATCCGCGTAGACGCCGACAACCGCCGTGCGCCGCTGTGCTGGACCGATGTGTATGCGCAGGAGTCATACGCCGAGGTGATTGCCTTGGCCGAGGAGCATCCGGACGAGTTGATTGCTGCGCTGATCGAGCGCCATTTTGGTCGCCATATCGACGTGGTCGATCAGCAGGTGCGCGCGGTGCTGTTGACCCCGGAGGTTGCCAAAAACCTCAACGCCGAGCCGGGCTCGCCGGGTTTGAACATCATTCGTCAGTACCGTGATGGCGACGGCGCGCTGATGGTGATTTCGGAAACCGTGCATCCGGAAGATCGGTTTACGCTGGTGTCGCAGATGAAGCGGGAGCGGTAGAGCCTGTACCGCATTGGCCCACTGTAGGAGCGGCCTTGCGTCGCGAAAGGGGGGCGAAGCGCCCCCCAAAATTTCAGCTCCGCCGCTGACATCGCCGGGCCCGCTGCGCGCGCCTTTCGCGACACAAGGCCGCTCCTACAGTTGACCATGTATGGCGCAGTCGGCAGCTTCAGTTATCCAGCTCGGCAACCTTGACCGCCGCCGGTTGAAACCACACCGGCCACGAGCTGCGATGCCGCGCTTTCTTTTCGCTCCGAGTAGCGATCCACCAGGTAGCTCTCACGACCGCGAACCAGCAGAGTGAATTTCACCAGTTCCTCCATCACATCGACTACTACCCATTGAGCCAGTGTTGAACGCGGGATGGCCAAGCCTGCTCGGCCAAAAGATCCTTTCTTGCCGGTACAGCGGCAGATGGTCGGAGAACTTGGCGCTGGAGTTGGCAGCCGCGGACACATTCGCTGCTCTCCGGCTCGGCACTAATTAGCCTCAGCTTCAGGTGGCAGCCAACTGCCTCAACCTGCGACTCAACCCAGGCGTGGTACCCGTAACTCGCTTGAACGCCCGACTGAAGGCCGCCTGAGACGTATAGCCCAAACGCTGCGCGACCTCTTCAATAGGTACTCTTTCCAGCGTCAGCCACTGGCTGGCAAGCCGCATTCGCACTTCGGTAACGTAGCGCAGTGGGCTCATGCCAATCGTCAGTTGGAAGCGCTCGGCAAAGACCGAGCGGGAGGTATTGCATTGCTCCGCCAACTGCTCGACGGTCCAGTCTCGGCCCGGTTGCTGATGAAGCGCCAGAAGTGCACCTGCCAGCCGCGGATCGCGCAGAGCGGCAACCAGGCCGGAGGCGTTGCCGCAGGCGCACTCGACCCAACCGCGAACGACCATGGCGGCGACCACATCGGCCAATCGCGCGAGGATGCCGGCGAAGCCAACGCGTGCGGCGCTGACCTCGCGCTCCATGGTGGTGAGAATAGGCACCAGCCCGGGGTAACGCTGGCCGCCGGCATCAATAAGCATCAGGCCAGGCATCAGCTTGCCAAGGCCATGGAGGCTGCCCAATTCGAATTCCATGCATCCACTGAACAACAGCGTGGTCGGCATGGAGCCGGGATCGGTTCCGGTGTCCACCGCGCTTACGGTTTCGCCGAGAGGCTCGCCGTCCAGCAGATCAATGTCCTGCACGGGTACCTGCGTATGCGAGAGCAAGTGATGGGCCGCGCCATGGCAGATGAAGACGGCGTTACCGGCTGACAGCGCATAGGTCGTCCCGTCTTCCATACGTAGCACCGCGTTGCCGACCGCCAGGAAGTGGAACCAAGCATGCCCGGGTTTGGCAGCGAAGGCCAAGCCGAAGGCTGGGCCCGTCTGGATACGGCGGTACTCGACACCGCGCAGGCGCATGCCGCGCAACAGCTCGTTGATGAGGTCGGAAGAGAGGGCAAATTGGTCTGTCGACATCGGCTCGGTGTTTTAATCAAAAAATTGAGTTTTTCGATCATAGATCATCCGGAATCTCGCGCCTAGACTACCGGTCGCAATTGAAGATTGGGAGATCCATGCAGTGACTGACCTTATATGCAATGCCGTACCCGACAGCCGTCGCGGCGCCGCGCCGGATGCAGAACCTACAACTCCAGCGTGGATGGCCGTATTCTCGTTGGCGATGGGCGTGTTTGGCTTGCTGACCGCTGAGTACCTTCCGGCCAGCCTGTTGACGCCGATGGCAACCGAGCTGGGGGTGTCCGAAGCGCTGGCTGGCCAAGCGGTAACGGTGACAGCGGTGGTGGCGCTGTTCGCTGGCCTGTTGGTGCCAGGCCTGACTCGAAGTATCGATCGCCGCTGGGTGTTGCTGGGGTTTTCCACGTTGATGATCGCATCCAACCTGCTGGTCGCCGTTTCCTCCAGTTTCGCGGTGCTGTTGTTGATGCGTATCTTGCTCGGCATCGCGCTTGGTGGGTTTTGGAGCATGGCGGCAGCGGTGGCGATGCGCTTGGTGCCCGTGGCTTTGTTGCCACGAGCGCTCTCGATCATTTTCAGCGGCATCGCCGTCGGGACGGTGGTCGCGGTCCCGCTGGGTAGTTATCTGGGCGGGCTCTATGGCTGGCGCAGCGCGTTCTATGCAGCGGCAGCAGTGGGGGTGGTGACCCTGGTTTTCCAGTCGCTTACGCTGCCGAGCCTTGCGCCACGTCGGCCGGCACGCCTGCGCACGGTGCTTGAAGTGTTGCAGCGCCCAGGCATTGCTATGGGGATGTTCGGTTGTGTGCTGGTGCACAGCGGCCACTTCGCGATGTTCACGTATATTCGGCCATTCCTCGAAGATACGACCGGCATTGGCCCGCAGGGCCTGTCGCTGATGTTACTGGGTTTTGGTGTGGCAAACTTTGTCGGCACGTTGGTGGCCGGGTGGATGCTCACTCGTCACCCATTGGCCACCCTGGTGTTGATGCCAGCGTTGGTAGGCGTTGCGGCACTGGCGCTGGTCTTGTTGCCAGCTTCGGTGCCAGGGCAGGCTGTACTGCTGGCGGTCTGGGGCCTGGCCTTTGGGGGTGTGCCGGTGGCATGGTCGAACTGGGTCGCCAGCGCGGTCCCTGATCAAGCGGAGAGCGCTGGCGGCATGGTGGTAGCCTCTGTGCAGTCGGCCATCGCCACAGGCGCAGCCGCGGGTGGGGCAATGTTCAGCCTCGGTGGCAGCGCAGGCGTCTTCGTGGCGGCGGCCGTGCTGATGCTGCTGGCCGCGCTGCTGATTGCACTGCGTGTGCGAGTTCCTGCGGCAGATGGGGCTGTGCTGAAAGGGGTTTTGCCTTGATGGGCATTTTCGCCACAGTTTTATCTCGCTACCTGTACCAGCGGCCCGGCGGGGCTTTGGATGAGCTGCGCGTTGTCATCAAGATACTGAAGGTTCGTTAGCCAGCTTCGCATGGGTGGCCAGCTCTTCAGTGATGAAGGCCGAAATCATCGCACGATAGACCTGCTCCACGACCTCAGCCGAGGCGCCAGTTTCGTCAGCCATTTCACGAACCTTCCTTATCACTTGCTCGACCCGAGCAGGCGCACGCACATCATCGGTGGTTTTCTTGAAAGCCGCTGCTTGCGTCACGAGTCGGCCCCGTTTGGCGAGAAGCGAAACAAGGTTGCGGTCAATTTCATCGATCCCTTGGCGGACTTCGTCCAGAGAGGTGCAAGGTACATCCATTTGCCTGACTTCCTTTTCATGCGCCTGCGTCTGGTAAGGGCAGGCAGTGGCTGGTGATTCTGGGCTGTATTGTAGCGGCTGGTGACTGTCCGCAATGAGTCGATATGTCCTACAGAACCGGCTCGCAGCAGTGACGCCAGAACCATGTCATTCCTTGCCCCTCTAACCGTGATCGGGTATTGAATCTTCATCATTGATCCGAACCATGCCCTCAATGCCTGATCTATTCTCAGTGGCAGGTGGTGCGGATCATCACGGCCTGGCCTTCGCTGTACGAGATCGAGATAAGAATGACTCTGCAAAAGCGCAACAACGTAAACATCTCCGGCAGCGGCAGCGCGACCTTGATCCTTTCGCATGGCTTCGGTTGCGACCAAACCATGTGGAAATTGCTGCTGCCGCACCTTGCTTCGCGTTTTCGGGTGATCAGCTACGACTTGGTTGGTGCAGGCCAGTCGGATCTTGCTGCTTACGACCCTGAGAAGTATTCCTCGCTGTGGGGCTACGCATCGGACCTCAACGAGCTTATCGACGCGTACGCCGAAGGCCCGGTTATCCTGGTTTGCCATTCTGCAAGCGCAATGATTGGTACCCTGGCTCAGCGCCAGCAGCCAGGGCGCGTCGCGGCGATGGTCATGATTGGCGGATCGCCCAGCTATATCGACTCGGGCGACTATGCCGGTGGCTTCCTGGCTGAGGAGGTCGATGCGTTGCTCGAGGCCATCGACGACAACTATCAGGGCTGGTCAACCACCATGGCGCCGGTGTTGATGGGCGAACCTGGGGAGCCTGCGCTGGGTGAGGAGTTGCTCAGCAGCTTCAAGCGTACGGATGGGCAAATCGCTCGGCATTTTGCGCGGGTGATCTTCTTGGCTGACCACCGCGCCGACGTTGTAGGGCTGGACACGCCTACGCTGATTCTGCAGTGCACACGCGATCCGGTTGTGCCGGTTGCGGTGGGTAAGTACCTGAATCGCGTGCTGCCCAACAGCCAACTGAGCCTGATCGAGGGCATGGGCCATTACCCGCAATTGAGCGCGCCGAGTGCGTGCACGGCGGCCATCGATGGCTTCCTCGCCCAGCTCGATTTCGACCATGGATGACACCCTCCTGGTCTGTGACGAATCGTTGTTCGAGCGCGCGCCTTGCGGGCTTGTCGTCATGACCGTGGAGGGCACGATATTGCGTTGCAACCAGACGTTCAGCCGGTGGCTTGGCTATGACATGGCCACGTTGAGCGCGCAGAATTTTCATGACTTGCTGACGGTGGGCGGGCGCTTGTTCCAGCGCACCCACTGGGGGCCGTTGCTCAACAGCCAAGGCTCGGTGGCGGAGGTCAAGCTAGAGCTGCGCCATCACGATGGCCATGCGCTGGCGATGCTGCTCAATGGCGTGCGCCGAGAAACCCGCGAGGGTGTGCGTTACGAGCTGGCGCTGTTCGGCACTGCCGAGCGCGATCGCTACGAGCGCGCGGTGCTGGCTGCTCGGCAGCGTGCCGAGGAATTGCTCGCGCAGAAGATCGCTGCGGAAGCGGCGTTGCAGGAGGCCAAGGCAGAATTGGCCGAGGCATTCGAGAAGGCGCAGCGGCGTGCCGCCTTTGCTGAGCAGATGGTCGCGATTGCCAGCCATGACCTGAAGAACCCGATGATGGCCATCAAGATGGCCGCGCACATGCTCGAGCATGGGCAGCGCTCCGAACGGGAGCAGCGCCTACTTGATGGCATCAGCACCTCGGCCGAGCGGGCGCAGCGGATGATTGTTGACCTGCTGGATTTTGCCTCGGTGCGGATTGGGCAGGGCATCAAGATCAGCCGGCATCAGGTCCCCCTCCCTGAGTTTGTGGACCAGTGTGTAAGTGAGCTGAGGATTGCCTTTGCTGATGCGCACATCCGGCATGTGTCGCGCGGGTGCGGCACGCTTGAAGTGGATCAGGATCGTCTGCAGCAGATGATCGGTAATTTGGTTGCCAACAGCGTTGCTTATGGTGATCTGAGTTTTCCGATCACCTTGAGCACTGACCTGTCCGCAGCAGGCGCGACCTTGAGCGTTCACAACCATGGCGAGCACATCGCCGAGGCGGTGATCCCGACGTTGTTCGAGCCCATGATGCGGGCCAATGAGTATGACGGTTCGATTCGGTCGGTCGGACTGGGGTTGTTCATTGTCAAGCAAATTGCCGAGGCGCATGGCGGGACGGTGAGCATGGTTTCGGATGCTGTGGCGGGGACTGCGTTCACGGTTAGCTTGCCCGTGCAGGCCGCTACAAGTTAGTGGGCTGCCAAACTTGGCCCTAGCGCCAGTTGCATCAAAACCTCTCCTTTTGTCGTAACGTGCTATGGCCTGCAAGGCCGCAGTCGGCGGCGTCAGTTATCCACCTCAGCAACCGCTACCTCACGCTGAACAGACTCCGAACCTGCAGCCCGCCGCACCGCAACCACCGGCTCAACCTTGACCACCGGCGCCGGTTGAAACCACACCGGCCACGAGCTGCGGTGGCGGTTCTCGACTTCGACGCAAGGGATCAATCGCTCGCGCAGCACATCGGTCTCGCCCACAGTCTTGGCCACGCGGTACTTCACGCCATGCACGCACTCGCGATCACCGAACTCGCAGCGGTTCAGCGAGGTGCCGCCGCAGGGGCCGTTGGCGAGGCCTTTGGGGCAGGATTCTGGGCAAATGTAGAGAGTGTCTTGTAGGCGACAACTGCCGCAGGTGTCGCAACCAACCAACGGTCTTTTGATGCCGCGCTCAAGGCCATGCAGCAGGCTTGCTGCGCCAGGTTTCGACCACAAAGGTCTAGTCACAGCCCAGCCAAACGCACGACTGGCCCAGTTCTCGCGGTCGAATAAGAACCCGTGCATGCCCGACAACAAGTGATAGCGAACCCGCTCCCGCGGGCTGGCGCTGACCCGTGACTGGTCAAGCCGCCAGTTCGCGCCGGGCGGGGTGAAGGTCACTGCGGGCAGGTCCGGCATCTGCCAGCTGGCAGTCCAAGCAGGCGCCCATTGTTCAAGGGTACGAACACTTGCCAGCACTTGCTCCAGTTCACGCTCGAGCGTTTGCAACTGGGCAAGCTCATGCACTCCGGACAGGTGCACGCCGGCATACCCCATCAATTTCAAACCCACCACCTGCAACGCCAGGCGCTGAATACTGCGCGCCTGGGCATACGCCTTGGACAGCGCCAGCTCGGCAGCCAGTACATCGCGCATCGATGGTGTGACGACGGCGCCGGCAACGTGCTCGAGCATCTGCGCGCGGCCGTGGGTGAGCGCCATAAGGCAGGCGATCAGCGGTTTCGGTGTGCGCTGACGAGCCATCCACTGCAGCGCTTCCTGATGTTTTTGATCGTCGTAGCCGAGCTGCAGGGTGAGGAAGTCAGCACCGGCACTGAGCTTTTTCTCAGCCTTGAGATACTGCGCAGCGCCCTCTTCTTCGCGGTACTTGAACGGGTTCAGGGCTGCACCGAGCAGCCAGTCGGGTCGGGCCTGGCGGGCGATCTGCAGGGCGGCGACGGACTCGAGGTAGCGCACCGGCTGTTGGCCGGGCGTGTGACCGGGCAGACGATCGCCGGTAAGGATCAGCAACTGGTCGAGGCCGGCGGCGTCCATGTGTTGCAGCTGGCTGAGCAGGTCGTGGCGCTCGCGGGCCTTACCGGAGAAATGCAGCAGGGCGGGTACGGGTGTGGCAAGCGAGTTGAAGGCGTCCAGCGGTGACATATCCAACGGGCTGCCGACGCGGTCGCCGATGGACACGGTCAGTGGCCAGCCGCACAGCTGTTTGCGGGCCATGATCGCTTCAAGCGCGGCGAAGCGCTCGGCAGAGGGCTTGGGCACGAATTCCATGATGCAGACGAAGGCGTGCTCATGCAGCGCGGTTTTCAGCAGGCTCATGCGGGGCTCGGCACCGGCAGTGGATCTGGCCGGCATTGTGCGGCAGATGGGTGAGGTTGGCTTGTCTGATTGCGCTGGTGACAGGTGTGGAAAAGACATGTCATGGCGCGGCTGGGCCAATCTTAAGTCGGTGTACGTCAAAGCGCTGTATGAGAATTTCTTGAGATGATCATAAATTATATGAGTTTGTCTCAGCATCGCATTGCGCACAGACTTGCCCCATTGAAATTCAACGGCAAGGAACACCTCACATGGCACTGGCACACAACCTCGGCTTTCCACGCATCGGCTGTGATCCCGAACTGAAGAAGGCCCAACAGGCGTTCCTCACGGGCGCGCTGGATGACGCCGGCCTGCGTGCGGTGGGCCGTGAGTTGCGTGCCAAGCACTGGCAGCTGCAGAAAGATGCCGGCATCGAGCTGCTGCCAGTCAGCGACCACGCGCTGGAGCTGACCCAGTGGTTCGACAGCAACAGCCACCACCTGGCCCCGCAGCTCAGCGTTGATCAGCAGTTCGCCCTGAACTGGGAGCAACTGCTTGAAGAGGTAAACGAGGCCAAAGCGCTCGGCCATGCCGTCAAGCCAGTCGTGCTCGGCCCGCTGACTTACCTGTGGCTGGGTGAATGCCAAGGTGGCGACTTCGACAAACTGGAATTGCTCGATCGCCTGCTGCCGTTGTACGACCAGATCCTCAACCAGCTGGCTGCGCAAGGCGTGGAGTGGGTACAGATCGACGAACCGATCCTGGCGCTGGAACTGCCACAGGCCTGGAAGAATGCCTACGAGCGGGTTTACAACATCCTTCAGCGTGCGCCGCTGAAAAAGCTGGTCGCGACCTACTTTGGCGGCCTGAACGCCAACCTCGGCCTGGCCGCCAATCTCCCGGTCGACGGCCTGCACATCGACCTGGTGCAGGCCCCTGAACAATTCCCGACCATTCTTGATCGCCTGCCGGCGTACAAGGTGCTATCGCTGGGCGTAGTCAGTGGCCGTAACAACGGGCACTGGAATCTGGACGATGCGCTGCACGTCCTGCGCCTCGCCGCCGAGCGCCTGGGCGACCGGTTGTGGGTAGCGCCGTCGTGCCCGCTGCTGCACAGCGCTGACGCGCAAGACGATGCCGAGCTCAACAATGAGCTCGCCCTCGCCGCCGACAAGTGCCAGCAGGTAGCACTGCTGACCAAGGCGCTCAACCACTCGGACGTAGCCCAGGCTCGTGCCGCGTAGCAGGCGAGCCACTGCTCATATCCAGATACAACCTGGCTTTGCCGCACCTGCCGAGTTCTGTTTCGATGCCGCTCGGCTATCCGGCCTACAGGGAGTGTTGGGATGAAAGTTCTAGTGGTGGGTGCCAGCAAAGGGCTGGGCAAGGCATTGATCGACGGGCTGGGAGCAACGGGCGATACGCTGATCGGGGTGTCACGCACGCAGCCTGAACCGTTGCCGGTTCGCGATGGCATTGCAGTGCAGTGGATCGCAGCGGACATGGGCCAGCCCAAGTTGGCGGCCCAGCAGATTGCACATGCAGTAGAGGCGGGCGGTATCGATGCCCTGATCTACAACCTTGGTTTGTGGGAAACGCAGGCGTTCGAAGCCGGCTACAGTTTTTCAAGCGACGATGATGAGCAGCTGGAGCACATGGTCAGCTGCAATATCACCGCGACAATCCTGCTGATCAAACGTCTGCTGCCGGTTCTGTTGCGCAGCCAAGCGCCGCGAATCATCCTCACCGGCTCGACCTCCGGCCTGAGTCAGAGCGGTCGCCCCGAAGTTACCTTTGGCGCATCGAAATTCGCCTTGCGCGGTATCGCCGAAGCGCTGCGCGAAGGCTACCGAGATCAACAGCTCGGCGTCACTTGCCTCAATCTCGGCTACCTGAATACCGAAGACGGCCTTGAAGTGCCGTTGGCCGAAGCCGCAGCACGCGGGGCAGGGGAGTTGATTCCGGTGCACGATGTGGTGCTGATGGTACGCACATTGCTCAGCTTGTCGCCAGCCAGCTACGTGCGTGAGCTGACTCTGCCAGCCATCGCTGACGAGCGCTTCTGAACCTTCTTGAGCAACCAGGCTGCCGGCACGCGCCGCCAGCCCGGTTCACGCAAACGCCGAACTAGCGCTCGACCGCCAGTGCCACGCCCTGACCACCACCAATGCACAGGGTCGCCAGGCCTTTCTTGGCATCACGCTTGATCATCTCGTGCAGCAGGGTCACCAGCACTCGGCAACCAGACGCGCCAATCGGATGACCGAGGGCAATGGCGCCGCCATTGACGTTGACCTTGTCCGCGTCCCATTCCAGCGACTTGCCCACCGCCAGCGCCTGCGCGGCGAAGGCTTCGTTGGCTTCGATCAGGTCCAGGTCGGCCAACTGCCAGCCGGCCTTGGCCAGGCAGCGCTGGGTGGCCGACACCGGGCCAATGCCCATGATCGCCGGGTCGACCCCAGCACTGGCGTAGCTGGCAATCCTGGCCAGCACCGGCAGGCCCAGCTCGGTGGCTTTGGCCGCGCTCATCAGCAGTACCGCCGCTGCGCCGTCGTTGAGGCTGGAGGCGTTGCCGGCGGTGACGCTGCCGTCTTTCTTGAACGCCGGGCGCAGTTTGGCCAGTGCTTCGGCGGTGGATTCGGGGCGGGGTTGCTCGTCGCGCTCGACCACCTTTGGCTCGCCCTTTTTCTGCGGCAGCACGATGGGCGTGATCTCGTCCTTGAAACGCCCGGCCTCGATGGCGGCGACGGCCTTGCGCTGGGATTCGGCGGCAAAGGCGTCCTGCTGTTCACGGCTGATGTCGAACTTGTCGACCAGGTTCTCGGCTGTGATGCCCATGTGGTAATCGTTGAAGGCGTCCCACAGGCCGTCGCTGATCATGCTGTCGATCAACTGGCCATGGCCCATGCGCTGGCCGGTGCGGGCCGAGGGCAGGACGTAGGGCGCCAGGCTCATGTTCTCCTGGCCGCCGGCTATGACCACATCGGCATCGCCACAGCGAATCGCCTGGGTCGCCAGGTGCAGCGCCTTGAGGCCCGAGCCGCAGACTTTGTTCAGGGTCAGCGCCGGCACGCTGAACGGCAAGCCGGCCTTGACCGCAGCCTGACGCGCCGGGTTTTGCCCGGCACCGGCGGTCAGCACCTGGCCAAGGATCACCTCGTCGACTTGTGCTGGGTCGAGCCCGGTCTGCTCGAGCAGGCGCTTGATCACCGCAGCGCCCAGATCGACGGCTGGCACGCTGGCCAGAGCGCCCTGGAAACTGCCGATGGCGGTACGGGTGGCGGCGACGATGACGACTTCATGCATGTTGTTGTTCTCCGATGAAGGTGGCGCGACGAGGCGACGCAGTACCACCCAGCATCGGTGCAAACGGTTCATTTGTTAAGTTTGTTTTTCTTTGGCATTGATTCGCAAAGCTAATCAATCACCCCGTTAGACGGCAGGGCACTGATGAGTGACGCAGTGAATGTCACCGCCGCCTGCGGCAATCGCGTCGATGCGCAGCGGCGCAGGGTTTACTGCAGGCGTTGTCGGCGCAGCGGGTCAGGGGCCCGGCGTGGGCGTGCCTGGTGCACCGCGACAGCCAGGATGACCCGCTGGCGCGTGCCTTCATGCAGTGGCTGCGTGAGCAGCTGGGGCGATCTGCGGTTGGAACCACCCCCGTCAGCCCGTAATATGTGTCGGATAACTTGCGGGGGTAGTCTCACCCTCAGATCAAACGGAACCCGCCCGCGCGGCGCGGCTCCCTAGCCTAAACCTGACGAGGTACAGACATTGGCCATCATTCATCCCAAGGTTCGCGGTTTCATCTGCACCACGACCCATCCGAAGGGCTGCGAGCTCAACGTCCGTGACCAGATCGAAGCCACCCGCAAGCTGGGCGTGCGCGATGATGGTCCGAAAAAGGTCCTGGTGATCGGTGCTTCCAGCGGCTACGGCCTGGCAGCACGCATCACTGCAGCCTTCGGCTTCAAGGCCGACACCCTCGGCGTGTTCTTCGAAAAGCCAGGCACCGAAACCAAGCCAGGCACCGCCGGCTGGTACAACGCTGCTGCATTCGACAAGTTCGCCAAGGCTGAAGGCCTGTACAGCAAGTCGATCAACGGTGACGCCTTCTCCGATGAAGCCCGCGCCAAGGTCATCGAGCTGATCAAAAACGAAATGGGCGGCAAGGTTGACCTGGTCATCTACTCGCTGGCCTCGCCTGTGCGCAAGCTGCCACAGACTGGCGAAGTGATTCGCTCGTCGCTCAAACCAATCGGCCAGCCGTACAAGTCGACTGCCATCGACACCAACAAAGACGTGATCACCGAAGCCTCGATCGAGCCGGCCACCGAGCAGGAAATCGCCGACACCGTTACCGTCATGGGTGGTCAGGACTGGCAGTTGTGGATCGACGCTCTGGCTGATGCCGGCGTGCTGGCCGAGCAGGCGCGTACCGTCGCGTTCAGCTACATCGGCACCGAAATCACCTGGCCGATCTACTGGCACGGTGCACTGGGCAAGGCCAAGCAGGACCTGGACGACACCGCCCTGCGCCTGGACCAGAAGCTCGCCAGCGAGATCAAGGGCGGCGCCAACGTTGCCGTGCTCAAGTCGGTGGTCACCCAGGCCAGCTCGGCGATCCCGGTAATGCCGCTGTACCTGTCGATGGTGTTCAAGATCATGCAGGAAAAGGGTGTGCACGAAGGCACCCAGGACCAGCTCGATCGCATGTTCCGCGACCGCTTGTTCCGACAAGACGGCGCGCCGGCTGAAGTCGACGAAAAAGGCCGCCTGCGCCTGGACGACTGGGAACTGCGCGACGACGTCCAGGATGCGTGCAAGGCCCTGTGGCCACAAGTGACCACCGAGAACCTGTTCGAAATGACCGACTACGCCGGTTACAAGAAGCAGTTCCTCAACCTGTTCGGCTTCGAACGCGCTGACGTCGACTACGACGCAGACGTGGCGACCGACGTCCAGTTCGACTGCGTTCAGCTGTAATCTGCGAAGCGTGTGTCTGGTGATGGCGTGGGGCTGAAATTTTGCTAGCGTGAGCGGACTCCAGCAAAGAGTCCGCCATGAGCAGCCTGACCCAACCCGCCAGCGCCCTGCGCCACAAAGCCGCCGATGGCTACAGCCTCGGCGGTTTTGTCTGGCGCCATGCTCGACCTGATCCTCAGCGCCCGCTGGTGATCATCAACCCGGCCACTTCGGTGCGCTGCGCTTACTACTCGCGCTTTGCCGACTACCTGTTTGCCCAGGGCTGTGATGTGCTGTGCTTCGATTATCGCGGCATCGGCGAATCACGGCCACCGTCGTTGCGTGGCTTCACGGCATCATGGAGCGATTGGGGGCAACTGGATTTCGAGGCCATGCTGCAGTATGCGGCCGAGCACTTCCCCGGGCAGCCAGTGGATGTGGTCGGGCACAGCTTCGGCGGTTGGGCGGTAGGCCTGGCGCCCTCGGCGCAGCAGGTGCGGCGGGTGGTGATGGTCGGTGCGCAGTTTGCCTATTGGCGCGACTATGCCGCGGCGCAGCGCTGGCGCTTGTTGGCCAAATGGCATGTGGCAATGCCGCTGTTGACCAGGGTGATGGGCTATTTCCCGGGCAAACGCCTGGGTTGGCTGGAAGATACCCCGGCAGGGGTTGTCGCTGACTGGAGTACGCCCACGCCTGCGTACGAACAGCGTCCTAGCGGGCGCTTGCTGGCGGCTAAGCCATTCGCTCAGGTGCGCGCGGCAACATTGGCGATCAGCTTGAGCGATGACCCGTTCGGCACGGTGGCTGCTACCGAGCGTTTACTGGCTTATCTGAGCGAGGCGCAACCCGCGCATCTGCGGATTGCCCCGGCAGACATACAGGTCGCCGAGATCGGCCACTTTGCCTTCTTTCATGACCGCTTCAGGCAGACGCTGTGGCCGATTGCACTGGAATGGTTGCAACACGGCCAGCTGTCACCAGGCACGCCCGGCCAGCGGCTGCGCTGACGCCGCAAGCCAAGGGGCTACGCAGGCAGCCCCTTTGTCATCAAGCCAGGCGCTTGAGCGGCTGCTGGGCAAACTTCACCCCAGCCAGGCCATACGCGATCAACGCACGGATATTGCCGTGGTCGCTGCCATCTGGCGTGGCGACCACGCTGCGGTAATGCTCACCAAAGGCCAGCAACGCTTCGCGGTCGCTCAAGCCTTCCAGCACGGCCATGCCTAGGGTCTTGCACGAGCCTTCGTTCTGGCCGGCGGCGTTTTCCACGTCACCGTTGGTAAACGCCTGCGGCTGATAGCTGTAGTGCTCGGCGATGAAGGCAAGGGTGTCGGCAAAGGCGTGTTCGCCGCTTTCGAGGCTGGCGCGCAGGGTATTCAAGTCAGTCACGGGGTTTTCCTTGTTCGAACGCCGCTTGCTGATCGGCGCTGGCTTCTTTCTGGTATTGGGCTTTCCATTCGGCGTAAGGCATGCCGTACACCGCTTCGCGGGCGTCATCCAGGCTGATGTCGACCTGCTGCTCATCGGCAGCCGCCTTGTACCACTTGGACAGGCAGTTGCGGCAGAAACCGGACAGGTTCATCAGGTCGATGTTCTGCACGTCGGTGCGTTTTTGCAGGTGATCGACCAGCCGGCGAAACGCGGCGGCTTCGAGTTCGAGCTGTTGTTGTGGGGTCATGTGCTTCTCTCAGATCATGCGGTTCTTCAGGTGGCGGCCACCGTTGATGACCACCTGGCTGCCGGTGCTGTAGTGGCTGTCGAGCAGGTACTTGACCGCCTCGATCAGCGGCCCGGCGCCGGGTTCGAATTCCAGCAGGGCCTTCTTCAGGGTCTGCTGGCGGTAGGCTTCGTCGCCGCCTTCCTTGAGGATCAACAACCCCGGCAGGATACCGTTGACGCGCACCGTCGGCGCGTACTTTTCGGCAAACGACAGCACCATGTTCTGCAGTGCGGCCTTGGTCGCGGCGTAGCCGATATGGCTCTTGCTGCCGCGCGAGGAGGTTTCGTCGCAGATGTGGATGATGTCGGCCTTGTCGACCTTGCGCAGCATGTCGCCAAGGGCCAGGTTGAGGTGATAGGGCGCCTCGACGTGCAGGCGGAACATCAGCTCAAGATTGACCAGGTCGTCATCCAGCCACACCGAGGCGTTGTGGATGATCGCGCGCAGGCCGTCGTAGTGGCTGCCCAGGTGATCGATCAGGGCGTCGCGGTCGGCCTGCTGGCACAGATCGGCGCGAAACTGGACGATGTTGGGGTGCGCAGATTGCGCATGGACATGGCGACTGGCAGCGACCACCGTATGGCCGGCCTGTGCCAGTTCAAGTGCCAGAGCCAGCCCTACGCGTTGGCTGGCTCCGGTGATCAGAATGGGGCTGTTCATGTTCAGGGCGGTCTACTTGTCTGTGCAGGCAGTGATGCCCCAGCATACCCGAACTGCTTCCCTCTGGGGTGCGCCTCAGCGGCTGCGCAGCCCGCGCGTGGGCTCTGCGCTGGCGGCTGGCGCCGGGTGTAGCCAGCTGGCCAGCAGCCGCGTCGACAGCGGGATGAATACATAGACCATGACTGGCGTCAGGCCCAAGGTGCTGAGCAGCACCCGCGGCAGCAGGTCGAGTGCGCTGAGCCAGTGGCCGAAGACCAGGTTGAACAGCAGCGAGACCGGGAAGAACGCCAGCCAGATTGCCACGGCCTGCTTCCAGCGCGGCGGCTTTTGCACTGTATTGGCGCCAAACCAGTCGTCGATGCCGCTGACGCGCTGCTCCCTGGGGCGTTCGAACAGGCCGTCGCCGCGTTGCAGCCAGGCGCGGCGCGAGGCCGAATGCTCCCAGGCATGCATTGTCTGCTCGCTGGTGAAACGGAAGATGATCTGGAATTCGTCGCCATCACCGGGCGGGGCGAGGATGCCCGAGCCGAGGTAACCGGTGAAGTCAGTGGCCAGCTGCTCGCCTTCATGCAGCCAGGTCAGCAGGTCCTGGTAGCGGCCATGGGCGGCGCGGCGCGACACCATCAGGGTAACGGGGGGGGTAGACATTGTGTATCTCCTGGCGACAGGACTGGCGGGTAGCCGGCCCTTAGGCTTGCGCGCCCGGGGTGGTGGGCGACGCAGGCATGCATGCAAGAATCAGGCGCGGATTATCGCGGATAAACTGTGACTCGTCAGTGTCAGCGGGCGAACGGTTGGTTATTTGTTTGCCCGTCCCGGCGTAGAATGTGCTTTGTTTAATCGAATCCGGGTTTTCACCACGCATGAACGAGCAGGCACTCCCTATAGCCGATCTGGATCACCAAGAGCTGTTTCCAATCCGCGAGGTTTCGCGCCTGACCGGGGTCAACCCGGTGACGCTGCGTGCCTGGGAGCGTCGCTACGGCCTGATCCAGCCAACTCGCACCGACAGCGGCCACCGCTTGTACTCGCAGGCCGACGTCGACGCGGTACGCAGCATCCTCGGCTGGCTTGAGCGCGGCGTGGCGGTGAGCAAGGTCGGCAGCATTCTCGCCCGTGGCCAGGCGCTGGCGCAGGACAGCAGTGCTGCAAGCAATGCCGATGACCTGGTCAGGTGGCGTACCCAGGTACGCGAGGCAGTGCAGTGCTTTGACGGCGCTAGACTCGACCGTTTGTTCGATCAGGTATTTGCCAGTACTACCCAGGAGCGGGTGTTCAACGACGTATTCATGCCGGTTTGGCACACCCTGCGCGGGGCGCCGCGCGGTTTTGGCCAGGCCAGCGAGTGGGGTTTTCTCGACCAGTTCTTGCGCGGGCGGGTGCTGATGCGCCTGCAGCTGGCGCGGGCACCGCGGCGCCAGCGCGTCGTGCTGGCGCCGCTGTCAACCGCGCTGCAGGAGCTGGAGTTGCTGGTGGCCGGGCTGCTGCTAGGCAGCGAAGAAGTCGGCGTGGTACTGCTGCCGGCCAGTCAGCCGCTGCAGGAGCTGGCGCTGATCTGTCGGCAGCTGGAGCCGGATGCGGTGGTGCTGTTCTCCAATCAGCGGCCAACTGCCGAGTTGGGTAAGCGCCTGGCACGTTTAGGGTTGGGTTGCCCGTTACTGCTGGCGGGGGAGGCGGCGGAGTTTGCTCAGGACACGCTGGCCGGCAGTGCGGTGGTCTGCCTGGGAGCCGAGGTCAGCCTGATGCGCCGACGCTTGCGCCAGTATCTGGCCGGTCAGCTCGATACCTGAAGCTTAAGCGTGCAGTTCGGGATGGGCGCTACGGTGGGCCTGGAGGATGTATTCGCGCAAGCGCTCGATCTCTTCTCCCGGGCTGCGGCTGAGGTCGTACGCGGCCAGGTTTGCACCGATACGCCGGCGCAGCACGCCGTGCAGGCCGATCGGCGCGATGCCGTCAGGGGCGAAGCTCAGGTCGAAGCGCTTGGGCGCCTGTTTCAGGCCGCGCACTTCAAGCAATACACCCTTGAACGAGATGTCCCGGACCCACAGGTTGCTGCGTTTGCCTTTGCTTTCGAGCAGCGCCGAGGGCTCTTCGAGTGACAAGCGCCATGGCCGCAGTTGTGGGCCGTCTTCCTCGTAGATTTCCGGGGAGCCAAGCTGCAGGTGCAGGGCGTGGAATTCGTCTTCGACCAGTTGCAGCGGGAAGCTGATCTGCTGGTTGTTGAAATGCGCCTGCAGGGTAACCTGATCACTGGCCGCAAGGCGCGTCAGCAAGGTCTGCAGCTGGCGATCGCCGTTGACCAGCAGGCCGGACATAGGGTCAGCCAGGTTCAGTTGCGGCGAATGCTGCAAGTCTTGGATGAAGCTCATCTCGGCCTGGGTGAGCAGGGTATCTGCTTGCATGGTCGCATCCGAATGTGGCGATTTTTTCAACAGTGACAGGATGGACAGCGGCGGCGGCGGTTGGTTCATTTGAGCAGCTCGGATTTCAGATCGGCGAACTGCGCCTGGCATTGTTCCAGGCTGCGCTGCAGTTCGACCTGGCGGCTGACGTCCTTCTGGATACCAATGAAATAGCGGCGCTGGTCGGCTTCGTTGTACACCGGCGTGATAGACAGCTCATTCCAGAACGCGCTGCCGTCCTTGCGGTAGTTGAGCAACACTTCGCGGCACGGTTTGCCGTCGAGCATGGCCTTGCGGATGCGTACGCGGGCCAGTTGGTCGCGGTCATTGCCCTGCAGAAAGCGGCAGTCCTGATAGAGGATTTCGTCGCGGCTGAAACCGGTCAGGCGCTCGAAGGCGGCGTTCACGTAGATCAGGATGGTGTCGTCACCTTCCTGTTCACAGACCACGATGCCGTCATTGGAGGCATCGACCATCGATTGCAGCAGTTGAGCGTTGATCATGTGCGGACCAGAGATTGGATAGCGGCGACTTACGCCTCAAGCGGCCTTTTGCCATTGCAGGATGCTAGTATCCTACGTTTTTACTCAGTTTCGGAATCCTCCTGCAGATGAAAGTCGTCATTATTTCCGGTTCAGTGTATGGCACCGCCGAAGAAGTTGCCCGTCATGCCGAGGCGTTGCTCAAAGCCGCTGGCCTTGAAGCCTGGTACGCGGCGCGGGCCAGCCTGGCCGACATCGAAGGCTTTGCCCCGCAAGCCCTGCTGGCTGTGACCTCGACCACCGGCATGGGTGAGCTGCCGGATAACCTTATGCCGCTGTTCTGCGCTATTCGCGACAGCCTGCCAGCGGCATGGCGCGGCCTGCCCGGCGCAGTGATCGGCCTGGGCGACTCCAGCTACGGCGACACCTACTGCGGGGGCGGCGAGCAGATGCGCGAGCTGTTTAGCGAACTGGGTGTGCACGAAGTGCTGCCGATGCTGCGTCTGGATGCCAGCGAAACGGTCACCCCGGAGGCTGACGCCGAGCCGTGGTTGGCCGAGCTGGCCGCCGCACTGAAGGCCTAAGCTTGCTCGCGCAGCAACCCCAGCCAGGCTTGCGCTGCGCGTGACAGATACGCGCCGCGGCGCCAGATAAAGGCAATGTCCCAGCGCAGCGCCTCGGGTGCCAGTAATGGCAGACGGACCACCCCAGGGCGCTCCAGCGCGCGGGCGACTACCCGCGGCAGCAGCACCACGCCTTGGCCTGCTGCCACCAGTGCCGCGAGAAAGTCCGCCTGACCGCTGCGCCCGCCTTCCTTGGGGGTGAAACCCAACTGCTGGCAGGCGCTGAGCAGGCGGTCGTTGAGGACGAAGCTGCGCTGATAGAGCAAGAACGGCGTCTCGGCCAGTTGGCCCAGGTCAACCTCGGTCAAGCCTGCCAGGGCGTGTCCGGCGGGCAGCAGGGCATCCAGCGGCTCGTTGCAGAAGGGCTGAAAGGCGAAGGCGTCGTCGTTTGGCGTCAGGCTGCCGCCCAATTCCAGCTCACCGCTGCGTACCGCCTGCTCAATGGTGCGGCTGCCGCCCTCGAGCAGGTGAATGACGATGTTCGGATGGCGCCGCCGGTACTCGGCGAACAGCCCGGCAAACAGCGCATCACTGCCCAGCAGTGGCAGGCCCAGGCGCAATTCGCCCCGGTGCATCTGGCTCAGATCATCCAGCTCGCTCAACAGCTCCTGGCGCTGGCGCAGCAGCGCTTCGCCGCGCTCGAGGACGATGCGCCCGGCGGCGGTCAGGTGCATCTGCGAGCCCTGCCGTTCGAGCAGTTGCTGGCCGATGTCATCCTCCAGCTGAGCCACCTGCTTGCTCACCGCTGACTGGCTGATATTCAGCGTCTGCGCGGCCTGGGTAAAACCACCGCGATGAACCACTTCGACAAAGCTGCGTAGCTGCTTGAATTCCATCGCCTGAATTCCTTTTTGGAATGGCAGGCAGTCTAACAATTCGCTTCTGGCCTAGGCACGGCAAATTTACAATGGGCACCCGTCGAGGAACCCATTGATGAACGCTGTATTGCTTAAAAAACTCACTCGGCTGATCTGCGAGCTGGCGGTGCTGTTTGCCTTGTTCCTGTTCGGCAGCCAGCTTGCGGCCTGGTCTGGCTGGCCCATTCCGGGTGGTGTGTTCGGCCTGGCCCTGCTCTTGATCCTGTTCGCCAGCGGCCTGCTGAAACCGGCCATGCTCCAGGCCGGTGCGGGCTGGCTGATGGCCGAAATGCTGTTGTTCTTCATTCCGGCGCTGATGAGCCTGCTCGATTACGGCAGCCTGCTGCGCGATGAAGGCTGGCGCATCCTCCTGGTGATCGCGGTGAGCACGCTGCTGGTAATGGTGGTCACTGCCGTGACGGTCGAGCTGGTGTGCCGCTGGAGCCTGCGCCATGAGCCTTGAACCGATGCCGCTGTTCTGGCTGGCGCTGACACTGGCCGCTTATCTAGGCAGCCGCTGGCTGTACCGGCGCAGCGGGCGTTATCTGCTGTCGCCGCTGATCCTGGTGCCGGCTTTGCTGCTGGCGGTGGCCGTGCCACTGCACACCGCCTATGCCGAGTACGCGCGCAATACCCATTGGCTGATGGCCGTGCTTGGCCCGGTGACGGTGGCCTTTGCCGTGCCGATCTGGCAGCAACGGGGGTTGCTCGCGCGGCATTGGCCGGCGTTGCTGCTGGGCATGCTGGCCGGCAGCTGCGTGTCGATCGGCAGCTCCTGGGGCCTGGCACACCTGATGGCGCTGGACGATGCAGTCAGCCTGTCGCTGCTGCCGCGCTCGATCACCACCCCGTTTGCCATGCCGCTGGCCCACGATCTGGGCGGCGTGCCGGAGCTTACTGCGGTGTTCGTGATGTTCACCGGGGTGCTCGGGGCACTGTTCGGCGGCACCTTGCTGCGCTGGCTGCCATTGCGCACGCCACTGGCCCGTGGCGCGCTGTTTGGCGTCGGCGCACATGGCGCTGGCGTCAGCCGGGCGCAGGAAGTGGGCCGCGAAGAAGGTTCGGTGGCCGGCCTGGTCATGGTCCTGACCGGCTTGCTCAACTTGTTTGCCGCGCCATTGCTGGCGGCGTTGCTGTGACCGTTCGTGCCACTGACCTGTACGGTCATCAAGCTGGCTGCCAAGGCGAGTTCCGCCGACCGAGGCGCTGACTATGCTGTGCAGGACGCAACATAAAGAGCACATGTAAGTGCCAAGGTGACATGCAATGACCGCAGCCTTGCCGTATTCGACCCACGCAGCTTTGATCCAAGCTACTACTCCAGGACAACTCTGATGCCTTTGGCCGAAATTCCATTGTGCGTCTGGCGTACCCGGGGTCAGGATTTCTCATTCCAGGGCCAGAGCATCCGCTACTGGACGGCAGGGCAAGGCGAGCCTCTGCTGCTTCTCCACGGTTTCCCCACGGCCAGCTGGGACTGGCACTATTTATGGGGCCCGTTGACCCAGCGCTTTCGCGTAGTGGCCTGCGACATGCTCGGCTTTGGCGACTCGGCCAAGCCGCTCGGCCATCGCTACAGTCTGATCGAGCAGGCCGATCTGCAGCAGGCCTTGCTTGCTCACTTGGGCATCGACGAGCCAGTGCACCTGCTCGCCCACGACTATGGCGGCAGCGTCGCTCAAGAGTTGCTCGCCCGGCACTATGAGCAGCGCAGCAACATCGCCAGCTGTGCCTTCCTCAACAGCGCGCTGTTCCCCGAGCATTGCCCGCTGCTGCTGGTGCATAAGCTGTTGCTCAGCCCGCTTGGCTGGCTGATCGGCCGCTCGTTCGGCCGGGATGACCTGGTGCGTACCGTCGCCCAGATCTACGGGCCCTGCACCCACCCCAGCGAAAGCGCTCTGGACGACAGCTGGAGCCTGATCACCGCCAACCGTGGCACGCATATCCTGCACCGGCTGATCAATTATGTGCATGAACGGCGCCAGCAGCGTGAGCGTTGGGTAGGCGCGCTGCAGGCTGATGGCGTGCGTTTGCGCCTGATCAACGGCTCGGTTGATCCACTGTGCGGTGCCCACATGGTCGACGCCTTTCGCCAGCTCGTCGTGGATGCCGATACGGTGCAGTTGCAGGGCATTGGTCATTACCCGCACATCGAAGCGCCGGTGCAGGTGTTGCGCCATTACCTGAGCTTTCGCGAGCAGCCGTTGAGCTTTGTGCCGCAGAGAGTGGCCTGGTGTTGATGGAGCCGCCGGGCTGAAAAACAAAAAACCGATGTCAGCGAACTGACATCGGTTTTTCATGCAGCCTGGTTTTCAACAACAAAAAGCGACAGGCTGGATCACGCGTGGATCAGTTGCCGTAAACCGGCAGCTTTTTGCAGATGGCCTTGACCTTCTCACGTACCGCGTCGATCACGGCCTGGTTGTTCAGGTCGGCGAGGATGTCGCAGATCCAGCCAGCCAGCTCGCGGCATTCGGTTTCCTTGAAGCCGCGGGTGGTCACGGCCGGGGTGCCGAAGCGCAGGCCCGAGGTGACGAACGGCGAACGTGGGTCGTTCGGTACCGAGTTTTTGTTGACGGTGATGAAAGCGTTGCCCAGGGCAGCGTCAGCATCTTTACCGGAGATATCCTGCTTGATCAGCGAGAGCAGGAACAGGTGGTTTTGAGTACCGCCGGACACCACGTCGAAGCCGCGCTCGATGAACACCTCGGCCATGGCCTGGGCGTTTTTCACCACTTGCTGCTGGTAAGCCTTGAACTCAGGCTGCAGCGCTTCCTTGAAGCAGATCGCCTTGGCGGCGATGACGTGCTCGAGCGGGCCGCCCTGGGCGCCTGGGAACACTGCCGAGTTGAGTTTCTTCTCGATGTCGGCGTTGGCACGGGCCAGGATCAGGCCGCCACGTGGACCGCGCAGGGTCTTGTGGGTGGTGGTGGTGACCACGTCTGCGAACGGCACCGGGTTCGGGTACACGCCAGCGGCAACCAGGCCAGCAACGTGGGCCATGTCGACGAACAGGTAGGCACCGACCTTGTCGGCGATGGCGCGGAAGCGCGGGAAGTCGAGAACCTGCGAGTAGGCCGAGAAGCCGGCTACGATCATTTTCGGCTTGTGTTCAACAGCCAGGCGCTCGACTTCGTCGTAATCGATCAGGCCATTGCCATCGATGCCGTACTGCACGGCGTTGTACAGCTTGCCCGACGAGCTGACGCTGGCGCCGTGGGTCAGGTGACCGCCGTGGGCCAGGCTCATGCCCAGGATGGTGTCACCGGCCGACAGCAGGGCCAGGTAGACCGCAGCGTTGGCCTGGGAACCGGCATGCGGCTGGACGTTGGCGTAATCGGCGCTGAACAGCTCTTTGGCGCGATCGATAGCCAGTTGCTCGACCACGTCGACGTATTCACAGCCGCCGTAGTAGCGCTTGCCTGGGTAGCCTTCGGCGTACTTGTTGGTCAGTACCGAACCTTGGGCTTCCATCACCGCGGGGCTGGTGTAGTTTTCCGAAGCGATCAGCTCGATATGCTCTTCCTGACGCTGAGCTTCTTGCTCCATGGCGGCAAAGAGATCGGCGTCGTACTTGGCAATGGTCAAATCACGGCTGAACATGGCGGTCCTCAAGGATCGGGGCTGAATTGGGTGTGCATTCTAACCGATTGGCCGAGGCGTGGCATATGAACTGGCGTCATGTCGCAGACCAATGCCATTCACGTCGTAAAATGACCGGGCGGACATGCCGCTCGGCTCACTGGAACATGAACAGCGTCTCGTTGCTGAACTGCGCTTCGAACTGCTGCGGCGGCATTGGCCGGCCGAACAGGTAGCCCTGCACTTCGTCGCAGTCGTGCTCGCGCAGAAACTCCAGCTGCTCGTGGGTTTCGACACCCTCGGCGATCACCGCCAGGTTGAGGCTGTGGGCCATGGCGATGATCGCCCGGGCGATCTGCGCATCTTGCTCGCCGGAGGGCAGGCCGTCGACGAAGGTGCGGTCGATCTTGAGCACATCGATGGGGAACTGCTTGAGGTAGTTGAGCGATGAATAGCCGGTGCCGAAGTCATCCACGGCGATGCTCAGGCCAAGGTTTTTCAGGCTGTCGAGAATCTGCATGGCCTCATGCACTTCGCGCATCAGGATGCTTTCGGTCAGCTCCAGCTCCAGGCACGCCGGCGGCAGCCCGGTTTCTTCAAGAATGGTCGCGATGCGCGTGCCCAACTGGCCGTCGGAGAACTGCCGCGCCGAGATGTTCACCGACACTTTCGGTACGCGCACCTTGGCCTGATGCCAGGCCTTGAGCTGGCGGCACGACTCGCGCAACACCCAGTCACCGACATCCACCACCAGCCCGACCTCTTCCAGCACCGGAATGAAATCGCCCGGCGGCACCAGCCCGCGGCGTGGATGGCGCCAGCGCAGCAGCGCTTCGGCGCCGGTCAGGCGTTTGCCGTCGCCACTGAATTGCGGCTGGTAATAGAGGATGAATTCGTTCTGTTCGAGGGCATGGCGCAAATCGCTTTCCAGTTCCAGGCGCTCAAGGGCACTGGCGTTCATCTCGGTCTGGTAGAACTGGAAGTTGTTCTTGCCGCGCTCCTTGGCGTGGTACATGGCGGTGTCGGCGTTTTTCATCAGCTGGCTGAGTTCGCTGCCATCCTGCGGGCTCAGGGCGATGCCGATACTGGCGGTGACGAAGAACTCGCGGTTCTCCAGTACGAACGGCCGCACCAGGCTGCCAAGAATGCTCTCGGCAACATGAATGGCCCGGTTCAGGGCTTGCTCGCGGCTGGCGCGCGGCTGCAGCAGCAGGGTGAATTCGTCGCCGCCCATGCGCGCTACGGTGTCGTCGTCATCGACGCACTCGAGCAGGCGCTGGGCCATGTCCTTGAGCATGCGGTCGCCGGCGGCGTGGCCGAGCGAGTCGTTGATCGGCTTGAAGCGGTCCAGGTCGAGGAACATCAGCACCACCCACGACTTCTGCCGCTCGGCCTGCTGCAGCGCCGTGTACAGGCGGTCCTGGAACAGGGTGCGGTTGGGCAGGTGGGTCAGGGCGTCGTAATAGGCCAGGCGGTGAATGCGCTGTTCGCTGGCCTTGCGCTCACTGATATCGGTGAAGAAACACACGTAGCTGGCCAGGTCGCCCTCGTCGTCGAGCACCGCGGTGATGCCGACCCAGGCCGGGTAATGCTCGCCGTCACGGCGTTTGAGCCAGACTTCGCCCTCCCAGCTGCCGCGCTGGTTGAGTTGCTTGAGCACGTAACGCAGGTGCGATTCCTGCTGGTCTTCGACGGTGAGCAGGCGTGGCAGTTGGTCGAGCACTTCGCTGACCGCATAACCACTGACCCGGCTGAAGGCGTCGTTGGCCTGAACGATGTAGCCGGCCGGGTCGGTGATCAGAATCGCCGAGGTCGAGTGCTCGAATACCGTTGCTGCCATGCGCAGGTCTTTTTCTGCACGGCGTTGCTGGCTGATGTCGCGGCCGACCCCAAGGATGCCTTCGAAGCGCTCGTGCTCATCCCACACCAGCACCAGGCGCAGCTCAATCGGGATCTTGCGGCCATCGGCGCGCAGGCAGTCGAACAGGAACAGCTGGGTCGGCAGCTCGGTGCGCAGCAGGGCCAGTTGCGCGCGGTCATCGATCGCTTTGCTGACCTGCTCCATCAAACTGTAGACACCGCTCAACTGGGCCGGGTTGGCGACCACCGACTGCCAGCCATTGGCGAATATCCACTCTGCCTCATAGCCGAGCACCGCGCGCACCGACGGGCTGACGTAATTGAGCAGCAAGCGGCTGTCGGTGGAGAAGATCACGTCGCTGATGCTCTCGGCGAGCATGCGGTAGCGTTGCTCGCTGTCACGCAGCGACGCGCTGGCCTCGATCTGTACGGTGACGTCCTTGCCGACGCCGACGATGCGCGTGACCTGGCCATCGTTGTCGCGGGTCAGCACCTGTTCGCGGATGTCATAGCAACGCCAGCCGCCGTCATGGTGGCGGAAGCGCAACTGGCAGTGCAGCGCCTCGCGGTGGCCGCTGTCGCGTTGCAACTGCAGCTGGCTGCGATAGTGCGCGGCGTCTTCGGGGTGCAGCAACAGCTCCCAGAAGCGCTCGCCCATCTGCGCCAGCTCGGCGCGGTCGTAGCCCAGGGTCTGGCCCAGATGCCGGTTGCTGAAGATCATCCGCTGGCTGGCCACGTCCTGCACGTAGAGCTGATCGGGCACGGTACGGACCACGTCCGACCAGAAGCTTTCGCGCTCCAGCAGCGACAACTCGACCTGCTTGCGGCTGGTGATATCGCTGATGCTGAGGATCACCGCCTGATAATCGCGGCGTTGCTGTGGCAGGCGCACCATCAGCCACAGGTGCAGGTCGCCTCCCAGTGGCGCCGGCAGGCAGACTTCCAGTTCAAGCACGCCGCGCTGTTCGATCAGGGCGTCGATCAACTGCATGCCGACGCTCTCGCGGCCATGCCCGGACGCCTCGATCAGGCGCTGCCAGGCGCCTTCGTGGCATTCGACACTGAGCAACTGGCGCGCCACCTGGTTGATCTCGGTGATTTTCAGCTCCTGCAGCAACGAGCGGCGCAGGTTTGGTTCCAGCGCCAGGCTCTGCCTCAGTGCAGCCAGGTTGCGCAGGTGATAGCGGTCGAGCTGACCGGGCAGGCTCGACAGGTCGAGAACGCACAGGGCAACCCCGGTGCCTTCGAAAATCTCGTGATAGCGGCGGCGGTCTTCCTGCAGCGCGCGCTGGCGCCGGCGCATGTTGATCAGTGCCAGCAACGGCAGCAACGCACAGATCACCACCAACAGGCACTTGCCCAGCATTGGCAGCAGCAGTTGCTGGCGAGTCAAGCCTTCGTCATACAGGCCGCGCAGTTGCCAGGTACTGTTATCGAGGAAGGCGAGCATCACGCTTTGTAGCGGTTCACCGCTGGAAGCGGCGGGCTCATGGCGCTCCAGCACCGCACCGTCGCGGCTGCTTTCCAGCAGCCAGAGCGGGTGGTCAGGGCCGTCCAGATGCTCGGTCAGCGCCGGGTAATAGTCAGGGCTCAGACGCAGCAGCCAATACCCGACGCCTTGTTCCGGCGTTTGCCGCAGCAGCAGATAGATCGTGCCGTTGTCCGCAGCATTGGCAAAGAAATGGCTGCGGCCGCGATTCAATTGCAGCAACTCGTCAATCAACTGGCGGTCAGGGCTGCCGACCAGGCTGTCGGCCACGACCTGGCCATTCTGGTTCAACCAGGCCACATGGCGCAGGCTAGGCAGGCGCGTCTGCAGGGTTTGCAGCAGCGACGGCAATGCTTCAGGCGTCGGCGCTTTGACGTAGGGCTGGACTAGGTTCAGCGCTTGCTGAGCCTTGAGCGCCAGATTCAGGTTGAGGTTGTCGGCCAATTTGGCGCTGGCGACAACCGTGTGTTCGCGCATTTCAGCCTGGGTATGGCGGAACTGCGCGAACAGCTGCCACAGCAGCAAACCCAGCAAAACCAGCGCAAGCATGGCCAGCGCGCCCTTGAGCGAGCCGCGCAGGGATACACTGCTCGAAGTGGGAGCAGGGCGCAAAACGGGCGGTTGGTTGAGATTGGTCAAGCGATGGTCCTGCAATTGGGCGGCGACGGCAGGGGCGCAACATGCATGGGTCGTGCCTGAGCCTGGAGTGGCGCGCACTTATAGTTGTGGACACATGAAGGCGGCTAGCATGCCTGCAATTGTGGCGAAGTGCCAGCTCCGCATTCAGCCTGTCGCCGATGCGTTGATCGGGTCCGGTTCGGCAACCCCAGGCTGGCTGTGCGAGAATGCCCGCCGCTCGACTGTTTATGCTTCTGGAGATGTACGGTTTTGGTTACCCACTATTCCCTCAACGGCCTCGATTCCGCCTGCGGGCGCAGCAGCCAGACCCTGGTCAGCACCGGTGTGGCCGATGCCGTCTCGTGTAAATCCTGCCAGCGCTCGCTGGTCAAACCTGATGCCAACGCGGCAGTGGTGCGCAAGAGCCCGTCGCTGGCTGAGCTGCGCAAGTCGGCCAAGGCTGCCAAGGCTGCCAGTGAGCCTGGTTTTGCGGTCGCCTCGGTGGTGTTGCCTGCAGCGGCTCCTTCGGTAGCCACGCCGCAGGTCAACCCTGCGCTGGCGTCTGTGCTCAAGCAGCCAGTGTCGAGCCAGCCAGCGCCTGCGGCCAGCTTCAATGCCAAGGCCGCCTGGGCGGCGCAGCTGGTCAAGCAGGCCGGCAATCGCCCGCCGCGAGGCAAGCAGGCCAAGCAGCGGCGTGGTTGAGGCTGCTGGCTTGACAGCTGTGTGATTGGGGCTGCAAAGCAGCCCCTGCACCTCAAGCCCTGACATCTGGCCAACGCCCGCAGTTGGCGTAGAATGGTCGCCTTTGTTCACTGACACCCTGTAAGCACATCCCCCTGGCATCAGCCGGGTAGTTCGGATGTCTTCACCTATCTATAGAGGGCTTGGTTTTGGCTCAATACGTCTACACCATGCATCGGCTGAGCAAGGTCGTGCCGCCGAAGCGCGAAATCCTGAAGAACATTTCGCTGTCGTTCTTCCCCGGCGCCAAGATCGGCGTGCTCGGCCTCAACGGTTCGGGCAAATCGACTTTGCTGAAGATCATGGCTGGCGTCGACAAAGAGTTCGACGGTGAAGCCCGTCCGATGCCTGAACTGAACGTCGGCTACCTGCCTCAGGAGCCGCAGCTGGACCCAACCAAGACCGTGCGTGAAGTGGTCGAGGAAGCGGTCAGCGTGATCAAGGACGCCCAGGCGCGCCTGGACGAGGTCTACGCTGCCTACGCCGAACCGGATGCCGACTTCGACAAGCTGGCTGCCGAACAGGCCAAGCTCGAGTCGATCCTGCAGGCCGCCGACGGCCACAACCTCGAGCGTCAGCTCGAAGTCGCTGCCGATGCCCTGCGTCTGCCGGCATGGGATGCCAAGGTCGAGCACCTCTCCGGTGGTGAAAAACGCCGCGTCGCTCTGTGCCGCCTGCTGCTGTCGGCCCCCGACATGCTCCTGCTCGACGAACCAACCAACCACCTGGATGCTGATTCGGTGGCCTGGCTCGAGCGCTTCCTGCACGACTTCCCGGGTACCGTGGTCGCGATTACCCACGACCGGTACTTCCTCGACAACGTTGCCGGCTGGATCCTCGAGCTCGACCGCGGCGCCGGTATCCCGTACGAAGGCAACTATTCGGGCTGGCTGGAAGCCAAGTCGGACCGTCTGGCGCAAGAGTCCAAGCAGCAGAGCGCTCACGAAAAAGCCATGAAGGAAGAACTGGAGTGGGTGCGCAAAGGCGCCAAGGCCCGCCAGTCCAAGTCCAAGGCCCGTCTGGCACGCTTCGAAGAAATGCAGTCGCAGGAATTCCAGAAGCGCAGCGAGACCAACGAGATCTATATCCCGGCCGGTCCACGTCTGGGCGACAAGGTCATCGAGTTCAAGAACGTCAGCAAGAGCTATGGCGATCGTGTGCTGATCGAGAACCTCTCATTCGCCATGCCTAAAGGCGCCATTGTTGGCGTGATCGGCGGTAACGGTGCCGGTAAGTCGACCCTGTTCCGCATGCTGATGGGCAAAGAGCAACCGGACTCGGGCACCATCGAGATCGGCGAAACCGTGCAGCTGGCCTGTGTTGACCAGAGCCGCGAGGACCTCGACGGCAGCAAGTCGGTATTCCAGCAGATTTCCGACGGCTCCGACCAGATCCGCATCGGCAACTATGAGATCCCGGCGCGTACCTATGTTGGCCGCTTCAACTTCAAGGGCGGGGATCAGCAGAAGTTCGTCAAGGACCTGTCCGGTGGTGAGCGTGGCCGTCTGCACCTGGCGCTGACCTTGAAAGAAGGCGGCAACGTCCTGCTGCTCGACGAACCGTCCAACGACCTCGACGTCGAAACCCTGCGTTCGCTGGAGGAAGCGCTGCTCGACTTCCCAGGCGCAGCCATTGTGATCTCTCACGATCGGTGGTTCCTGGACCGTGTCGCCACGCACATCCTCGCCTACGAGGACGACTCCAACGTGCTGTTCTTCGAAGGTAACTACACCGAGTACGAAGCTGATCGCAAGAAACGCCTCGGCGATGCAGCGGCCCAGCCGCACCGTGTTCGCCACAAGAAGCTGGCGCAGTAACAGCTTCATACGCTGCACAAGATTGGGGCCCTGCGGGGCCCCTTTTTTGTGCCTGCTTAAGCTACGGTCAGGCTGCTTTCACAAGCATTCCGCGTGGTCCTTTGTATACATTTATATAAAACGCACCAATTTATTTCAAAAAAACGACATTTCGCCCTGTTGCAGTGCGAGCGGTTCTTGATAGAGTCGGGAAAAAATATAAGTCCAACCCTCTCTTGGTGAGATGTCTAGCATGATCGAATCCGTCGACGATTTCCTCGCGCGCCTGCAGCAGCGTGACCCAGGCCAACCCGAATTCCACCAGGCAGTGGAGGAGGTCCTGCGTACGCTTTGGCCCTTCCTCGAGGCCAACCCTCACTACCTGCAAGCCGGCATTCTCGAGCGTATCGTCGAGCCTGAGCGCGCGATTCTGTTCCGTGTCTCCTGGGTCGATGATCAGGGCAAGGTCCAGGTCAACCGCGGCTACCGCATCCAGATGAACAGCGCCATCGGCCCCTACAAAGGTGGCTTGCGCTTCCATCGCTCGGTCAACCTCAGCGTGCTCAAGTTCCTCGCCTTCGAGCAGACCTTCAAGAACTCGCTGACCTCGCTGCCCATGGGCGGCGGCAAGGGCGGCTCGGACTTCGATCCAAAGGGCAAGAGCGACGCTGAAGTGATGCGCTTCTGCCAGGCCTTCATGAGCGAGCTGTACCGCCACATTGGTGCTGATTGCGACGTGCCGGCCGGTGATATCGGCGTGGGTGCACGCGAGATCGGCTTCATGTTCGGCCAGTACAAGCGCCTGGCCAACCAGTTCACCTCGGTGCTGACCGGCAAAGGCATGACCTACGGCGGCAGCCTGATCCGCCCGGAAGCGACCGGCTACGGCTGCGTGTACTTCGCTGAAGAAATGCTCAAGCGTCAGGGCCTGCGTATCGACGGTCGCCGGGTGGCCATCTCCGGCTCCGGCAACGTGGCTCAGTATGCAGCGCGCAAGGTCATGGACCTGGGCGGCAAGGTCATCTCGCTGTCCGACTCGGAAGGCACGCTGTACTGCGAAGCCGGCCTGAACGATGCCCAGTGGGATGCATTGATGGAGCTGAAAAACGTCAAGCGTGGGCGTATCAGCGAGCTGGCCAGCCAGTTCGGCCTGGAGTTCCGCAAGGGGCAGACGCCATGGACCCTGGCCTGCGACATCGCCCTGCCATGTGCTACCCAGAATGAGCTGGGCGCCGAAGACGCGCAGACTCTGCTGCGCAACGGCTGTATCTGTGTGGCAGAAGGCGCCAACATGCCGACCACGCTCGAGGCTGTGGATATCTTCATCGACGCGGGCATTCTGTATGCCCCGGGTAAGGCTTCGAACGCCGGCGGCGTTGCCGTCAGCGGCCTGGAAATGTCGCAGAACGCCATGCGCCTGCTGTGGACCGCGGGTGAAGTGGACAGCAAGCTGCACAACATCATGCAGTCGATCCACCATGCTTGCGTGCATTACGGCGAAGAAGCCGACGGTAAGGTCAACTACGTCAAAGGCGCCAACATCGCCGGCTTCGTCAAAGTCGCTGACGCGATGCTGGCGCAAGGCGTGGTCTGACATACGCTTGTGTAGGAGCGGCCTTGCCGGACCGGTCGGAAAGGCCCGCACAGCGGGCCCGGCAATTCAGCGGCGTTGTGTAGATCCCGGGGCGCTACGCGACCCTTTCCGACCGGTCCGGCGCCCCGGCAAGGCCGCTCCTACACAGCGTCCGGCGTTATGGCGGTAATAACGATCATCTGGTCCCCGGCCGGGCGCCGCCACAGGACTTCATCCCCCGGCGCCGCGCCTAGTAATGCGCGCCCCAATGGCGAACCCCAGTTGATCAGGCCTTGCCTGGCGTCTGCTTGATCCTCGCCGACCAACTGCACGCTGTGTGGTTGCTCATCCTCATCGATAAACATCACGCAGCTGCCAATCTGCACCTTCTGCTCGGAGGTCGCCGGTGGCACCACCTGTGCGCTCTGCACGCGCGCGGCGAAGTAACGCAGTTCGCTTTCGGTGTTTGCCACCTGCTGCTTGTCGGCACGCTCACCCTCTGCCAGCAGTTGCTCTCGCTGGGCGTTCAGCGCGGCCACGCGCTGCTGCAGCAAGCGCAGGCCAGCAGCGGTGACGTAGTTGGGTTGCTCGCTGACCCGTCGCTCAACCGGCTGTTCGGCCTGGGCAGCGGCGTGGTCTTCGTTGACAAATGCTCGGCTCATGCTCGGCCCTCCTCAGGCATGAGACCTCTGCCACAGGCTGGTCGTTTCAGTTGAAGGCAGTTCGGGGCCTAGTTATGACGGTAGGCCCGCGCGGTGTCGCGATCCTTTTCATGCTGCCAGTCGCGGTCACGCTCGTTCCAGTAGTGTTCGCGGTAGTCACGCAAATCCTGATTGGCCTGCATGCTCTGGCACTGCCGAAAGCCATCGTCCCATCCGGTTTCATACTGGCGCTCGGCGAGATAACGCGGCACGTTCTTGCGAAAGTCCCCGACCATCAAGCCCGCCGCCTGGCGGCCGCTGCTGCAGCCGTCGCCGTAACCATCGGCGTAGGCGGGCGGATAGCCGTGCTCGATCATCTGCTCGTGAGCTGACTGGCAGCCCGTGAGCAACAATGCTATTCCGATTCCAAGCCAGTACCGCGACATGTGCCAGACCTCCACTAATAGAGAGAGTCTAGGCGCCGGATTGTCGCGCTGATGTCAAAACAATGTTGGATTGCTGTACGGCCAAACCCGGCCTGAACGCAACCCTGTGCGCTCAGACCGGGGCCGGCTGCATCAGTAGTGGTACCACTTCAACTCGAGCATCACCTCGTTTTGCGCAGTGGCCAGGTGGCTGTATTCACGCTTGGCGCTCAGGCGCAGGCCCAGGTCCTGGCTGATTTCCCACTGCTGATTGAGGCTGAGGCTGCGGCGCACTTCGCCATTGGTGAAGTAATCGCCCTTGGCTTCGACGGTCATGTTGCCCAGCCCATTGCGCCAGAGCAGGCCACCATTGAAGCCTGCAGCCGGGCTGATGAACTCGGCAAAGTCGTTGTGGTGTTCGACCCGTACCGTGCCCAAGGCAAAGCCGAGCAAGCCGTCGGCCAACTGCCAGGTGCCGCCGGCGCCGCCGTTGACGTGGCTGACCAGCACCTCATCGTCATGCTTGCCCGGTACCCGCTCAAGGCCACCGGCAACCTGCCACGACAGCGGTTTGAGCAGCTCGTTGCGCGGCGTCAGGGAGCGGATGGTGGCGAGGTCGAGTTGCTGTACCTGCCAGTCGTTGCCTTCGTACTGGCGCAGCTTGAGTTGGAGAATCTCGATCTGCGCGCCGAGTGGGAAGCCGTAGGCGTTGTCGTTGAGGTCGTGGTAAGCCATGCGCAGGCCGTACTCGGCAAAGGCGCGGTCTTCACGGGTGCCAACGCCAACCTGCCAGGTGCGCGACTGGTGTCCGTTTTCAGGCAGGCCCGGGCGTTCTACTTCGAGTGGCTCAGGTGGATTGCGGTTGATTGCCTGCAGCAGCTCGAAACTGCGCTTGGCCTGAGCCGGGTCGCGTTCCTGGCCGTTGGCGCGATAGCGCTCCAGGCGGTAGGCGGCATCCTGGACCAAAGCCTGACGCGGCTTGGGCAGGGCGTTGAATTCGGCGCTCTGCAGCTGCGCGGTGTCGGCGCTGATGGCCAGCACTTGCTGTTTTTCCTGATGATCGAGCGAATCTGCGCGGGCCAGCAGTTCACGTTCACGCGAGGGCCGGTAGCGAACACTGGAAACCAGCCCGGATTGCTTGACTGCCTTGACCGTGTCGGTAGGGATCGCGGTCAGCGGGAACTGCGAGGTCAGGTCCAGCCCGGGGCGGGCGACTTGCAGCAGTTCGAGCAGGCGATACGAGCAGTTTTCGTCAAAGAAGAAATAGTCGAACTGGACCTGTTTGAGTTCCCACACGTGTTCGACCATGCGCCCGGTCTCGGTCGGCGTCAGGTCCAGCTGGTACTCCCACAGGTCGCGGTTTTCCAGGCTGCGATACTCGGACAACTTCTCCTGGTACGGCATCAGGGCGAATAACCCGGGGTAGCCGCCTGCCAGGCCTTTCCAGGCATAGAGAATGCTGTTGTCGCTGCCTTCGATGTAGGCCCCGAAGTTGATCGCGTAGCTGAGCAGGGTGGTGTCGTCGTCGCGGGTCTTGGCCTGGTCGATACGCAGCAGGGTATGGCCGAACATCGACGACGGGCTGTTCAGGTAAGCCGCGGGGAATATCAGTACTGCGCTGTGCGGGTCTACCGACTGATACCACTGGCGGAATTCGGCGCAGTCGGGCTGCGGCAGGTCTTGCAGATCGAGTTGCTCGCGCAGCCAGCGGGTGCGCGCGGGGTAGACGCATTGGGCGTGCTTGTCGCCGAGGCTGGCCGGGGCGTACAACGCTTGTACAGTGGCCGCCAGTTCGCGGTCGGGATGGTGCCCGCCGTCTTCGGCGAGGAAGAATTTGGCATCGTCGACATAACTGCGCCAACCGCCCAGTTTGCCGGTCTCGTAGTGGCCGAGGGCAATCCAGTAGGGCGTGGCCGCCAGCTGTTGCAGGCGCGCAGGGTCGACGTGGGGTGCAGCGTTGAGCTGGGCGCTGCCAAGCAGAGCCAGAAGGGCAAGGCGTTTGAGCATGTCGGGCAACTACTTCTTGAAGGATGCCGATGATGATGCCAGTCCCGCCCCGGTGAGGGGCGGGAAGGGCCGGACTCAAGCCTCGGTAGCGTACTTGGCCAGTTGCGGGTCGCTTTTGAGCACCGCGAGGGTGTTGTTGTGCACGGTTTCAGCAGTGGCGTCGGCGCTGTTGAAGATCTCGCCGAAGTGCTGGTGGGTAACCGCGGCGAAGTGCGCGCGATCTTCAGGTGCAACGCCGAGAACCACGGCGTAGGTGGTCAGAGCTTCGCCCTGGCCTTGCGCCATATCTTCGGAAAGCTCGTTCATCATGCCGTTCATGGCGAACCAGGACTTGCCGCCGTAGGTCAGCGAAGCCTTGGTCGAGCAACCGTTGGTGCCCGAGGTCATGCCGAAGGTGGCGTTGCCGGAAGTACCGTTGGTGGTGGAAGCCAGGAAGTGAGCAGGAGTCCCGCGCTGGCCTTCGAACAGCATGTTGCCCCAGCCGCAGTTCGGGCCACCAGGCGCTTCTGCCATGGCGTTGATCGAGATTGCGGTGAACAGAGTACCCAGAAGAATCCGTTTCATAGCTTCGTTCTCTTTCTTAGTAGACTTACCAATGGTCAGGGGTTCTGGCAATTCCTTGCCAGCTCGGAACAGCATAATGCTACCCCGCGCAATGTTGGAGTTTAGGCACGATCCAAAGGTTGCGTGGCTTATTACAAAAAATTGCATGAGTAATTGCCAGAGGTTGGCTGCGACATAAAGTCCCGGTGAGCCTTGCAACGTGCGGGCAGGCAGCGCCAGAATGCTTTCATCGCCCCGCCGAAGTAAGGAAACCCAATGCCCGATCCTGTCGCTGCGCGCCTGCGTCTTGCGCCTGAAGCCCTGACCCGGCGTTTTTCTCCCGAGCAGTTTGCTTTCACCAATACTGACGATCTGGAACCGTTTCGCGGCGTCCTGGGCCAGGAACGTGCTGTCGAGGCCCTGCAATTCGGTGTGGCCATGCCGCGCCCTGGTTACAACGTGTTTGTCATGGGCGAGCCGGGTACCGGTCGCTTCTCTTTCGTCAAACGCTACCTGCGCGCCGAGGGCAAGCGCCAGAAGACGCCGGCTGACTGGGTCTACGTCAACAACTTCGAGGACATGCGCGAGCCGCGTGCGCTGGAACTGCCGTCGGGCACTGCCGGCGAGTTCATCAGTGACATGAACGGTTTGATCGACAACCTGCTGGCGACCTTCCCGGCAGTGTTCGAGCACCCGTCCTACCAGCAGAAAAAAAGCGCCATCGACCGCGCCTTCAACCAGCGCTACGACCGTGCCCTGGACGTTATCGAACGCGCCTCGCTGGAAAAGGACGTGGCCCTGTACCGCGACGCCAGCAACGTTGCCTTCACGCCGATGAGCGACGGCAAGGCGCTGGACGAAGCGGAGTTTGCCCAGTTGCCGGACGAAGTGCGCGAGCGCTTCCACGACGACATTTCGCAGCTTGAAGAGCGTCTCAACGAAGAGCTTGCCAGCCTGCCGCAATGGAAGCGTGAGTCGAACAACCAACTGCGCCAGCTCAACGAAGAAACCATCACCCTGGCACTGCAGCCGCTGTTGGCACCGCTGTCGGAAAAATACGCTGAAAACGCAGCAGTCTGCGCCTATCTGCAATCGGTGCAGTTGAACCTGCTGCGCACCGTGGTTGAAGAACTGGTCGATGACGCCAAGGCCGACCCGGTCGCGCGCAAGATGCTCGAGGAGTATTACGCGCCAAGCCTGATGGTCGGTCACCCCAACAGCGGCGGCGCGCCGGTGGTGTTCGAGCCGCACCCGACCTACGACAATCTGTTCGGTCGCATTGAATACAGCACCGACCAGGGCGCGCTTTACACCTCCTATCGCCAGCTGCGTCCAGGTGCCTTGCACCGCGCCAATGGCGGCTTCCTGATCCTTGAAGCAGAGAAGATGCTCGGCGAGCCGTACGTCTGGGACGGCCTCAAGCGTGCGTTGCAGTCGCGCAAGCTGAAGATGGAATCGCCGCTGGGTGAGCTGGGCCGCGTAGCCACGGTCAGCCTCGCGCCGCAGATGATCCCGCTCAACGTCAAGTTGGTGATCATTGGCTCGCGTCAGCTGTACTACGCGCTGCAAGACCATGACTCGGACTTCCAGGAGATGTTCCGGGTGCTGGTCGACTTCGACGAAGACATGCCCATGGTCGACGAGAACCTTGAGCAGTTCGCCCAGTTGCTGCGTACCCGCACCAACGAAGAGGGCATGGCGCCGTTGACCAGCGACGCGGTTGCGCGTCTGGCCACCTACAGCGCCCGCCTGGCAGAAAACCAGTCACGCCTGTCGGCGCGCATCGGCGACCTGTTCCAGTTGGTCAGTGAGGCGGACTTCATCCGCCAGTTGGCCAACGGCGAAATGACTGATGCCGGGCACATCGAACGAGCCCTGAAAGCCAAGGCGACTCGTACCGGGCGCGTCTCGCAGCGGGTGCTCGACGACATGCTGGCCGGGATCATCCTGATCGACACAGAAGGTGCGGCGATCGGCAAGTGCAACGGCCTGACCGTGCTCGAGGTGGGTGATTCGGCCTTCGGTATGCCGGCACGGATCTCGGCCACGGTGTATCCGGGTGGCAGCGGTATCGTCGACATCGAGCGTGAGGTCAATCTGGGCCAGCCGATTCACTCCAAGGGGGTGATGATCCTAACCGGGTATCTGGGCAGCCGGTACGCCCAGGAATTCCCTCTGGCGATCTCGGCGAGCATCGCCCTTGAGCAGTCCTACGGCTATGTCGATGGCGACAGTGCGTCGCTGGGCGAGGCCTGTACGCTGATCTCGGCGCTGTCGCGCACGCCGCTCAAGCAGTGTTTCGCCATCACCGGCTCGATCAACCAGTTTGGCGAGGTGCAGGCGGTTGGCGGGGTCAACGAGAAGATCGAGGGCTTCTTCCGCCTGTGCGAAGCGCGCGGCCTGACCGGCGAGCAAGGGGTGATCATCCCGCGCGCCAACGTCGCCACGTTGATGCTCGATGAGCGTGTGTTGCAGGCAGTGGAGGCGGGTCAGTTCAACGTCTACGCGGTCAGCCAGGCGGATGAAGCGTTGAGCCTGCTGGTCGGCACCGATGCCGGTACGCCGGATGAGAACGGTGAATTCCCCGAGGGCAGTGTCAACGCCCGAGTGGTCGAGCGGCTCAGCGAGATTGCCGAAATGATCAGCGAGGAAGACATCAAGGACGCTGAGAAGGAGCGTATGGAGGAGATGATCGCTCAAGCTAAACCGGCGTAAGTCAAAAAAACGGCGCTGGAGGCAATGTGCTACCGTTCGGCGCCGGTTTTCCATCTTTTTCCGTTGATCTTCTATGCTGGAACTTAGGGAGAGCAACAGCGTTCAGGATGGAAACAGCCTGCAGTGATTGGCTGAAATGGTTACCTCGGAGGGGACGCCGCCATGCGCAACCTCAGCCTCACCCGCCAGTGCCTTGGCCTGGTGACTCGTATTGAATGCAGCATTCGTCCGCTGTCTGGCGACAACGGCATGTGGACGCTGCTGTTTGCGGCCGGCATGGCCGGTGAACAGCCCTCGGCGATCAAGGCCCAGGGGCCGTTCCATGGACCGCTGGTGGCCGAGTCGGTGCTCAACGCGATTGTCGACAGCCTGACCTTGCATGGTTACCACGTTGCTGAAGACCCGCAGATCTGGTGTGTGCACCTGCAAGGGCAACTGCGCAAGATCAACGGTGAACGCTGCCGCAATCTGGGCGACTATCAGTTTCATCCTGAAACCTGACCCGCCCGCTTGAGCGATTTGTACCCTGCGGCAACCGACCGCAGGCTTTTGCTGTAACAGGTGGGTGGCTATACTCGCGATCGCTTTCCGCTCACCTGACGAGTTTTATCCTCCATGGAACGTTTTCTCGAGAACGCGATGTACGCATCGCGTTGGTTGCTTGCCCCGATCTACTTCGGCCTGTCGCTTGGCCTGCTGGCGCTGGCGCTGAAGTTCTTCCAAGAAGTCCTGCATGTGCTGCCCAATGTGTTCGCTCTCAGCGAGGCCGACCTGATCCTGGTCATCCTGTCGCTGATCGACATGTCGCTGGTTGGCGGCCTGCTGGTGATGGTGATGATCTCTGGCTACGAGAACTTCGTCTCGCAGCTGGACATCGACGACAGCAAGGAAAAGCTCAGCTGGCTGGGCAAGATGGACTCGACCTCGCTGAAGATGAAAGTCGCCGCGTCGATCGTGGCAATTTCTTCGATTCATCTGCTGCGGGTGTTCATGGATGCGCAGAACATCTCCACCGACAAGCTGATGTGGTACGTGATCATCCACATGACCTTTGTCATTTCGGCATTTGTCATGGGATATCTGGACAAGCTGACCAAGCACTAAGCACTGCTCTGCCGCATTGCCCATGCCGCCCGACCGTTGCCCAACGGCCGGGCGGTTGTGTATCTGCGGTGCGCAGTGGCCCGGTAGCTGATCTGCTGCGCCGCAGTGTGCTAGGCTGCTCGCCCTTTTGATCAAGGGCGCGGCTGCACTGCGCCCTGCTGCGGAGCAAGTCAATGTCCGAACTCATTCTGTCCACCGACGAAACCCGCGTCAGCTACGGCATTGGCCGTCAGCTCGGCGGTCAGCTGCGTGACAACCCGCCACCAGGCGTCAGCCTGGAAGCCATCGTCGCCGGCCTGACCGACGCCTTCAATGGCGTTGAAAGCCGCGTCAACGAGGCCGACCTGTCGGCTGCGTTCAAGACCATCCGCGACATCATGCAAGCCGAAGCCGCTGCCAAGGCTGAAGTCGCTGCTGCTGTGGGCGTCGAGTTCCTGGCTGAAAACGCCAAGCGCGAAGGCATCACCACCCTGGCTTCGGGCCTGCAGTTCGAAGTGCTGACCGCCGGTGTTGGCGCCAAGCCAAGCCGCGACGACACTGTACGCACCCACTACCACGGCACCCTGATCGACGGCACTGTATTCGACAGTTCCTACGATCGTGGTCAGCCTGCTGAATTCCCGGTTGGTGGCGTGATCGCCGGCTGGACCGAAGCTCTGCAGCTGATGAATGCCGGCAGCAAATGGCGCCTGTATGTGCCAAGCGAGCTGGCTTACGGCGCTCAAGGCGTTGGCAGCATCCCGCCGCACAGCGTTCTGGTGTTCGACGTCGAGCTGCTCGACGTTCTGTAAGACCGTCTGGGCCGCCTGGTGCGGCCCTTTCGCTTGACCTTCAGTTCCAGTCCGTCCCGCCAGGGCGCAATGCCCGTGCATAGCAGAACAGAAACAAATTGCGTACCAGCTCCTTGAGCACCACCGGCTCGCTTGAATTAAGCCCATGCAGGTCCAGGTCACCCTGGTCGCGTAGCTCGTTGAGGGCGTCCTGTTCAAGTACCGCGCACACCTCACCGGTCTCGCGGTGGAGGATTCTCAGGTAGGGATGGGGGCGGTCCAGCCAGGCGTCGATCAGATAAGTCATGGCTATTCTCCTTGGATAGCGGTTTCCAATGAGAATAATTCTTATTATCAAAATAGCAAGTAACTATTGGTGTTTTTTCGCCAATGGTCGGTCGATCCTGTTGCAGGATCTGTCGGGGCCACCGAGGGCAGCCCCAGACCAGAGCAAGTCAGACCTTGCGCACGAACTCGGACTTGAGCTTCATCGGGCCGATGCCGTCGATCTTGCAGTCGATGTCATGGTCGCCGTCGCACAGGCGGATGTTCTTGACCTTGGTGCCGACCTTGACCACCAGCGAGGTGCCCTTGACCTTGAGGTCCTTGATCACGGTGATGGTATCGCCGTCCTGCAGGACGTTACCGACCGAATCCTTCTTCACCACGTCATCGCTGGCTGCTTCGGCATCGCCGCTGGCCGACCACTCGTGGGCGCATTCAGGGCAGATCAGCTGGGTGCCGTCTTCGTAGGTATATTCGGAATTGCATTTGGGGCAGGCAGGCAGAGTGCTCACTACGGGTCCTTTGGCAGGGCTGGAAAAGCCTACATTGTATAAGGTTTTGCCGGTGAGCGGGGCGATGAGATTCGCTCTCATCGCCCCCTGCTGGCGCGATCCGTGTTGGAGCGCCCGATTAGTGAGTACGGGCTACCGCAAACTCGCTGAGTTCGACCAGTGCATCGCGGTATTCGCTGGCTGGCAGTACTTCCAGGCAGGCGATGGCGCGGGCGACGTAGTCGCGGGCCATCTGCGCGGTGTAGGCGAGGGCGCCTGAGTCGTGCACGGCAGCGCGAATCTGCTCGAGATCTTCCAGGCCACCCTTCTGGATCGCCTTGCGCACCAGTGCGGCCTGCTCGGGCGAGCCTTCGCGCATGGTGTAGATCAGCGGCAGGGTCGGCTTGCCTTCGGCCAGATCGTCGCCGACGTTCTTGCCAAGTGTCTCCGAGTCGCCCTGATAGTCGAGCAGGTCGTCGACCAGCTGGAAGGCCACGCCAAGGTGATCACCAAAGGTGCGCAGCGCTTCACGTTGCTCGTCGCTGGCACCGGCCAGCGCAGCGGCGCTGTGGGTCGAGGCTTCGAAGAGCATCGCGGTCTTGCCGCGGATGACTTCCATGTACACCTCTTCGCTGGTGCTCGCGTCACGCACCCGCGACAGCTGCAGCACTTCGCCTTCGGCGATCACGCGAGTGGCCTTGGCGAGGATCTGCATCACCGACATCGAACCCAGTTCGACCATCATTTCGAACGAGCGCGAATAAAGGAAGTCGCCCACCAGCACGCTCGGCGCGTTGCCCCACAGCGCGTTGGCGGTGGAGCGGCCACGGCGCATGCCGGACATGTCGACCACATCGTCGTGCAGCAGGGTGGCGGTGTGGAGGAACTCGATGGTCGCTGCCAGCAGGCGCAGGTCGTCGCTTTCGCGACCCAGCGCCTTGCCGCAGAGCAGTACCAGCAAGGGCCGCAGGCGTTTGCCGCCGGCCGACGTGATATAGTCGCCGATCTTCGATACCAGCGGCACGCGCGAGGTCAGCTGCTTCTTGATGATCTCGTCGACGGCGCTGAAATCATCAGCTACCGCGCGGTAGAAGGTTTGGGGTTGCATCGGCTGCTCCATTGGGGTTGCGCGGCATGCTAGGTCGAGGGTTGCGGTGTGTCAAGGCACGCTGCCTGCCGCGCCGGGGCGGGACTTGCAAGGCCATCCTGGGTTGCGTACAATCGCGCACCCTAACTTTCCTGGGCAGCACCTGCCTTACGCAATTGCGCCGGGCCGTTCCAGCCTTGTGCAGCCATGCCAGCCAATACTCAATATATAAAGAGCTGGGTGAGCAGGATTATCGGAGAAATACCATGTCTTACGCAGTAATTGTTACCGGCGGCAAGCAGTACAAAGTCGCTGAAGGTGAATACCTGAAGATCGAGAAACTGGAAATCGCCACTGGCGAATCCGTGACCTTCGATCGCGTCCTGCTGGTTGCCAATGGCGACGCAGTCACCATCGGTGCTCCAGTTGTTGCTGGCGCTACCGTGGTTGCCGAGGTCATCTCGCAAGGCCGTCACGACAAGGTTCGCATCATCAAGTTCCGTCGTCGTAAGCACCACATGAAGCGTATGGGCCACCGCCAGTGGTTCACCGAGATCAAAATCACCGGCATCCAGGCTTAATTTCCTAGATCCCCTGAATTTATTTGGAGAATTGAACCATGGCTCACAAGAAGGCTGGTGGTAGTACTCGTAACGGTCGCGACTCAGAATCGAAACGCCTTGGCGTGAAGATGTATGGCGGCCAGGTCATCAAGGCCGGCAACATCATCGTCCGTCAGCGTGGCACCCAGTTCCACGCCGGCTACGGCGTTGGCATGGGCAAGGATCACACCTTGTTCGCCAAGATCGAAGGCGTGATCAAGTTCGAGAAGAAAGGCGAATTCAACCGCCGTTACGTGAGCGTCGTCGCGGGCTAATCGCGCTGTCGCTGGAGAAGCCCCGTCACGCGACGGGGCTTTTTCGTTTGTGGTGAGCCTCTTGCAAAGCTGTTTGTCTGGGCTGCCGGCGTCGGTCTCTGCGTCTCGGGGTCGCCGCGCTCATTTTTGCAAGAGCCTCATGTTTTTGAGTCATTTCAACTCGTCTGCTGACGAGAGGCGGTTTCTATGAAGTTTGTTGACGAAGTATCGATCCGGGTCAAAGCCGGTGATGGCGGTAACGGTTGCATGAGCTTCCGCCGCGAGAAGTTCATCGAGAACGGTGGCCCCAACGGTGGTGATGGCGGCGACGGTGGCTCGGTGTACATGATTGCCGACGAAAACCTCAACACCCTGGTCGACTATCGCTACACCCGTCACTTCGACGCCCAGCGCGGCGCCAACGGCGGCAGCACCGACTGCACCGGCAAGAAGGGCGAAGACATGATCCTGCGGGTGCCGGTTGGCACCACCGTGATCGATGCCTCGACCCAGGAAGTGATCGGCGACCTGGTCAAGGCCGGGCAAAAGCTGATGGTCGCCCAGGGCGGCTGGCACGGCCTGGGCAACACCCGTTTCAAGTCCAGCACCAACCGTGCGCCACGCCAGACCACCCCAGGCAAGCCGGGTGATCAGCGTGACCTGAAACTGGAAATGAAAGTCCTCGCTGACGTTGGCCTGCTCGGCCTGCCCAACGCTGGCAAAAGTACCTTCATCCGTTCGGTATCGGCCGCCAAGCCGAAAGTCGCCGACTACCCGTTCACCACCCTGGTGCCAAACCTGGGCGTGGTCAGCGTCGACCGCTGGAAGAGCTTCGTCATCGCCGACATCCCC